>JADMIO011283389.1_pt1 | contig 65445 bp, 68 predicted proteins | sample 8958161 | NCBI WGS metagenome assembly JADMIO01 (sample SAMN16585339, study PRJNA669376) | soil metagenome | isolation source: Crop rotation soil | place: USA: Cullars Rotation, Alabama | collected 2011
GCCGCGACTTCAAGTCACGTGAATTCCAAGCTTCGGATCCCACTGTGCTGGAAAGGAGCCGTCAGACCTTCAACGTCGATTTTCAGGCGCTGTTCGTCGGCGCGCCAAACCTCTACCTCGTTCTGACGCCCGATTTCACCATCGTCGCGGCGAGCGACACCTACCTTCGCGCCACGCGAACCAGCCGCCAGGATATCCTGGGCCGCCACCTCTTCGATGCGTTCCCGGACAACCCCGATGATCCTGAAGCCACCGGAGTTCGCAACCTCAGGGAATCTCTCCAGAGGGTAATGCAGTATCGCCGGCCGGACGTGATGGCCGTTCAGAAATACGACATTCCTCGCCCTCCCCCGGAAAGCGGCTTCGAGGAAAGATACTGGAGCCCGCTCAATACCCCCGTGCTGGACGAATACGGGGTGGTGAGCTGGATCATCCATCGCGTCGAAGACGTCACCGATCTCGTCCACCTTCAGGCCGAGACGGATTCGTGGAACCAGGTTTCCCGCGAACAGGTAGAAACGATCCGGCAGCTCAAGGACACCAACCAGTTCCTCGCCCAGCAGATCGAGGACAACAAGACGCTCGAGAGGAGATTGGCACAACAGGCGGAGGAGTTGCGGGCAGAGAATGCCGTCCGCCGGGAGACGGAGGAGAAGCTCAAGAGCGCCACCCTGTTCATGGAAGCCGTGATCGAGAACATCCCGGAGCTGCTCTTCGTCAAGGATGCAAAGGACCACCGATACCTCCTGTTCAACAGGTCGGGGCTGGAATTCCTCTGTTACGATCGCGAGGAGCTGATCGGGCGGACGGATCACGACATCTTTCCGAAGGAAGAGGCGGACGGATTCGTCGCCAAGGACAACGCGGTGCTCGAAGCGAGGGTGACGACTGAGATTCCCGAGGAGCGGATCACCACGCGAAGGGGATTGCGAACCCTGCGAACGACCAAGGTGCCAGTGCTCGATGCCGACGGCACGCCCCGCTATCTCCTGGGATTCTCGACCGACATAACAGATCGCAAGGCAACCGAGCTCCAGTTGCGGCAGGCGGTGAAGATGGAAGCGGTGGGCCAGCTGACCGGCGGCATCGCCCACGACTTCAACAATCTCCTCGGCGTCGTCATAGGCAATCTCGACCTGATCCTGGATCGCAACAACCTCGACCTTCCGATTCGTGACTTGGCCGAAGGAGCCCTGGAGGGCGCCCTGCACGGCGCCGACATGGTGCAAAGGCTCCTCGCGTTTTCGCGCAAGCAGCCCCTCGAGCCTCGCGTCGTGAACCTGAACGAACGGGTCGCGCAAGTCTCGAAGATGCTGGCTCGCAGCCTCGGTGAGCAGGTTCAGCTGAGGATCGAACAGGGAAAAGATCTTTGGCCCACCGTCGTCGATCCCGCCCAGCTCGATGAAACGATCCTCAATCTTGCGATCAATGCGCGGGATGCAATGCAGGCTGGCGGCACGCTGTCGATCGAGACCCGCAATGTGGTTCTAGATGCATCCCATGCAGCATCCAGTGTCGGAGTGGCGCCCGGCGACTACGTCATGCTGGCTGTCGGTGACACAGGCACGGGCATGCAGCCGTCCGTGGTCGAACGTGCATTCGAGCCGTTTTTCACCACCAAGGATGTCGAGAAGGGATCCGGCCTTGGGCTGAGCATGGTCTACGGGCTCGTCAAGCAATCGTCCGGCCACATCAAGATCGACACAGAGCCCGGACGGGGCACCACCGTTAAGGTGTACTTTCCTCGTTCGTCGGGCGCAGGGGAAACCGCGAAACCCACGGCGACCGTGCAGCCTGCCCCTCCTCGCGGCAACGGGCTGATTCTCATCGTCGAGGACGACGAAGGAATGCGCAGTCTGGGGGTGCGGCAGATCGCGGAGCTGGGGTACAGCACTCTGGAGGCGAGGAACGCCAAGGAGGCGTTGACGGTCCTCGATGCTCGTCCGGACATAAAGCTGCTTTTCACGGATGTCATCATGCCTGGCGGAATGACGGGCTACGAGCTGGCCCATGCGGCGCGGCGGACGATTCCCAATCTCAAGGTCCTCTTGACGTCCGGATACACGGCGCAGGCCATGGCGCCGGGTTTCGAGGAGACCGAGCGGGCCGACTTTCTGGCCAAGCCCTATCGCAAGCAGGATCTTGCGGAAAAACTCCGGACCGCCTTCTCCCGCTAAGCCTTAGAACCTCTCCACCCAGGGCCGGAGTTCCATCTCCCAGGACCAGGCGCTGCGGTGTTGCCGCACAGTGCGAAGGTACTCTTCCGCGATCGCTCCCGGATCGAGCATGGAATCGGGTTTGCCGGGGGCCTCGCCGCGGGCGGCGCTCCGAATTCCACCGTCGATGACGAAGTGCGCCACATGGATCCCCTGCGGCGCCAGCTCCCGGGCCATGCTCTGCGCAAGGCCCCTCAGCGCGAACTTCGCCATGGCGAAGGGAGCCGACTCCGCATAGCCTTTGATGCTGGCCGAAGCGCCCGTGAAAAGGATCGCGCCATGACCATGGGGGACCATTCGTCGAGCCGCTTCCTGCCCGACCAGGAATCCTCCAAACGCGCCTACCGCGAGCGCCGTCTCGACGTCCTGCGGCTTGAGGGAGATGACGGGCCCCCGGACCCGGGCCCCCGCGTTGTAGACAACGACGTCCGGAGCCGCGCCGAAGTCGGCCTCCACGTCATGGAAAAGGCGGGCTACCTGATCGGGACGGGCCGCGTCACAGGGATACGCTTTGCAGCCAAGCTCCAGACTTAGACCGGAAAGGTCGCCAACCGTTCTCGCAGCGAGCGCGACAGCCAGCCCCTCCCGGGCGAAAACCCGTGCTATGGACGCACTGAGTCCGGTGCCTGCGCCGACGATGAGAAGTCGCTTATGCTGAAGTTCCAAGGCCTGCGTTGCTCCGGTCCACCACGATTGTCGGGAAAGTTCGATCAATGAGCCTAAAAGCCTTCGATCTCACGGGCAAGCTTGCCCTTGTGACGGGTTCGAGCCGCGGCCTCGGGCTCGCCATGGCGACTGCGCTGGCCGATGCAGGCGCGACCGTTGTCCTCAACGGCCGGGATCAAAAACGCCTCGATGAGGCGTTGGGGGGCCTGAAGTCGGGAAACTCCAAGCATGGCTATCCCTTCGACGTGACGGACGAGGGAGCGATCGCCTCCGCTATCGAGACGATCGAATCCGACCTAGGTCCCCTGGACATCCTCATCAACAACGCAGGCATCCAGTTCCGCTCGCCGCTCCAGGACTACCCGACGGAAAAATGGCGTGAGCTCATGAAAGTGAACGTGGAGAGCGCATTTCTCGTCGGCCAGGCGGTGGCGCGGCGGATGATTCCGCGCGGCAGAGGCAAGATCGTCAACATCTGCTCGGCCTTGAGCGAGGTTGGCAGGCCGGGAATCGCGCCTTATTCGGCCTCGAAGGGTGCACTCAAGATGCTGACCAAGGGAATGTGCGCCGACTGGGCCCGCTTCGGCCTGCAGATCAACGGGATTGGCCCCGGCTACTTCAAGACCGAGCTCAACGAGGCGCTCGTCGCCAACGCCGAGTTTTCCGCATGGCTCGAGAAGCGAACTCCCGCCGGCCGGTGGGGCAGCGTCGAGGAGCTCGGTGGTGCCGCCGTGTTCCTGGCAAGCGACGCTTCCTCCTTCGTCAATGGGCACGTTCTCTACGTCGATGGCGGCTTGACCTCCGTCCTCTAGGGTGGCCGGAACAAAACTTTTAGCGCTCGCGTTAGCCCGGCGTCGGCCGCTCGAGTAGGCCGGCTCAACCCCGGGAGCGCGATATGAAGATCACCACCATGCAGGACCTGTTCACTCATACGCTGAAGGACATCTACTACGCAGAGAAGAAGCTCGTGATCGTTCTGCCGAAAATGGCGAAGAAGGCCAGCGATCCCGAACTGAAACGGGCATTCGAGGATCACCTGGCTCAGACGGAGACCCACGTTACCCGGCTCGAAGACGTGTTCCGCACCATCGGCGTGGAGCCGCGAGGCGTGAAGTGCGAGGCGATCGAAGGCATCATCGAGGAAGGCAAGGATGTGATGCAGGAGGTCAAGGACCCACAAGTCCTTGATGCAGGCTTGCTGTCCGCTGCCCAGGCTGTCGAGCACTATGAGATTTCCCGGTACGGGACCCTTGTAGCTTGGGCTGAGCAGCTGGGTTACGAAGAGGCCGTTCCCATCCTCAACGAAACATTGGGAGAGGAAAAAGAGGCCGACCGCCTGCTCACCGAGATCGCCGAAAGCGACGTCAACCGCAAGGCGGCCTGAAAAGGAAGGGAGCAGCCTTCCTGGCTGCTCCTTTTTTAAACCGTCGGGTTCCGGATGGATGTCCGGCCAGGCCTAGTGCATCACCCCGAACAGGTAGAGCAGGATGATGATGGGGATGGGGATGCCGACAAGCCAAAGAAGAAGGGGGCGCATGGAGTACTCCCGGTTGATCGCTCAGGAAACGTCTTTCGCCTGAGAAGGTTCCAGGCGGCGCCCCCATTGCCTGTCCCCCGCATAGATGGGAAGGTTGGCGCCGTCCACCGCCAGAAGCGCCGCCATGAAAATCGAATCGGTCGATTTGTTCTACCTGACTATGCCCGAGGTACGGGACGTCGGCGACGGCAGTCAGGACGCCCTCGTGGCTCGGGTTTCGGCTGGGGGCCTCACCGGCTGGGGCGAGTGCGAGGCCGCACCCCTCGTCTCCATCGCAGCCCAGGTGTGCCCCATGTCGCATTCGGCTTGCAAGCCGGTCAGCGCGTCGGTCCTCGGCCAGTCGCTAGCGGACGTGAGCGACATCGACCGCATCGCCGACCTTCTGGCCATGGAGAGCATGGATCTGCTCCAGGCGCCGCACACCTTCGCCGGGATCGAGATGGCGCTATGGGACCTTCTTGGACAGAAGTTGAGCGAGCCCGTCTACCGGCTGCTCGGCTACCCCCGGTCCTATCCGAAGCAGCCCTATGCCTCGCAGCTGTTTGGCGACACACCGGAGGAGACGCTGGAGCTGTCCCGTCGAGCCGCCGGACTGGGGTACAGCGCGATCAAGTGCGGTTGGGGTCCGTTCGGCAGGGGCTCTCTCGCCGACGATCGCGACCAACTGGCCGCCGCGCGCGAAGGACTTGGTCGCGATGGCACTCTGCTCGTCGACGCGGGACAGATCTGGGGCGAGGATGTCGACGCCGCTGCAGCACGGATGGACATGCTCGAGGAGGTGAAGGTGACCTGGCTCGAGGAGCCATTCTATGGAAGTGCCTATGAGAGCTATGGTGAGCTCGCGCGCCGCTCGAAGTCGCGTACCGTCAGGCTGGCGGGCGGCGAGGCATCCCACAACTTCCACATGGCAAAGCATCTCATGGACTACGGCGATGTGGGGTTCGTCCAGATCGACTGCGGACGGATCGGTGGAATTGGGCCCGCCAAGCGGGTCGCCGATCATGCGGTGAGGAAAGGAGTGACCTATGTCAACCACACTTTTACCTCGCACCTGGCACTATGTGCGTCCATCCAGCCATTCGCCGGATTGTCCGATCACAGACTTTGCGAGTATCCCGTTTCGCCGCAATCGGTCGCCTGGGACATGACGCGTACGCATCTTCGACCTGATGTGAACGGGGAGATTGTCCTGCCGGACTCCCCTGGCCTGGGGATAGAGATAGACCGCGACGCGATGAAGCGATACCTGGTCGATGTCAGCATTACGGTGGGTGGAAAGACGCTCTATGAAACGCCAGCGCTGTAAGGAATTCCATTTTTGATCCGATGCCTGACGTTCGGGGAACGCAAATGAGCGCTGAGCGAGAATTCTTTCTGAGAAATCGGCAGACCAGCGCGGTCGTCACTGGTGGCACGCAGGGGCTGGGCCTTGCGATCGCTGCGCGGCTTGCGAAGGAAGGGGCGCGGTCGATCACGATCGGCGGCAGGGACGAGGCCAAGGGGCGTGCGGCCTGCGTGGAGATCGAGAAGCTTGGGAGTCCCTGTCAGTTCGTCAAGGGTGACGTTTCCAAGGCCGAGGACTGCTACCGCCTCGTTGATATGGCGATAGAGCGTTTTGGAACCGTAAATGCTGTGGTCAATTCCGCGGCCCTGACCACTCGCGGGACCCTGCTCGATACGGATCTCGCGCATTGGGACGCGCAGATGAACACGAACCTGCGCGGGCCATTTCTCACGATGCAGCGAGCCGTCCGCCATCTCGTCGGAACCAAGCAGCCCGGGTCGATCGTCAACATCCTCTCCATGGTGGGGCACTGCGGCCAGTCCTACCTCACCGCCTATTCTGCTTCGAAGGCCGGGCTCGCCCTCCTCACCAAGAACGTGGCAAACGCGTACCGATGGAACCGCATCCGGTGCAACGGTGTGCAGGTCGGCTGGATGGAGACGCCTGCGGAAAAGGCGATCCAGAAGCGCTACCATGGTGCCGACGACACTTGGCCTGCCGAGGCGAACGCTCGACAGCCGATGGGCAAGCTGGTTCAGCCAGACGAGGTCGCGTCACTCGTCACTTACCTGCTCAGTCCCGAATCCGGCGTGATGACCGGCGCCATCATCGACTATGACCAAAATGTCGCCGGCGCCTATCCCGAAGAGCGGATGGTCCCCTAGCTGCGCAGCTCTCCCTGCGGAGGGATTCTCCGTGGACTGTCACGGCTCAAGACGACGTTCAGGTGGTTAACGGCCGGCTGGCACGTATCTCGCAATGATGGACTGCCCTGTCCCGAGGTTGACTAACAGGAGTCCAAATTGAGACACGTGTTGCTGGCAACTGCCATCCTTGCTCTCCTTTCGACGCAGTCCGCGGCGTCGGTAAACGTTCAGAAGCTGGTCGCGAACTCCGCGCATCGGTTCGGCGTTCCCGTCGCGATTGCCCTCAAGGTTGCGAAGCATGAAAGCGGGTTCAACTGCCAGGCACGCGGCCGGGCCGGAGAGCTCGGACCCCTGCAGATCAAGCTCGCGACCGCGCGCGGCCTTGGCTACCACGGGTCCGCCGCCGCCCTTCGCTCCTGTGGGGCTGGCCTCGACTGGGGAATGAAGCATCTCGCCCTCGCGATCCGCGGTGGCGGCATCTGGAAGCACAACCAGGGTCTCTACGCGAAGAGAAAAAGCGCCATGGCGAGCGCCTACGAAAAGGCAGTCATGGCAACGCGCATCGTGGCGGTCGCCGATGTCCGGCCGTTCGACGGCACGTCGTCGTTTCGCACCGGCACGCGTCAGCGATAGGATCTTCAGGGCCCGACGCGCCGACCGGCCGTCGCCCCTCCATCCACCACGATGAGGCTGCCCGTCTGATAGGAACAGGCGGGCGATGCGGCGAAAACGACCGCCTCGGCGATCTCTTCTGCCGTCGCCACGCGCTTCAGGAGGGTGAAGGACTGCCACTGTTCCGCAACCGTGGCCGCCTCCTCCCGTCCTGAAGTACCCTGCCGCATCATGTCGGTATCGATGGGTCCGGGGCAAACGCACACCACGCGCACCGCCGGCGCGAGTTCGGTCGCCAGCGCTCGCGTAAGCCCGATCAGGGCGCCTTTCGAGGCGCAATAGGCCACCGAGCCGGCGTAACCGAGCAGTCCCGCATCAGACGATACGTTGACGATGACCCCTCGACGCATCGCGATTCCCCTCAGGAGGCGCCGCGACAGCCTCCACGGCGCTGTGAGGTTGACCTCGAGCTGCCGGTCCCAGTGGTCATCGTCCGCCTCGGAAAGCATGCGATCCTCGAATATGCCGGCGCAATTGACGAGGCAGTCGACGTCCCCGGCTTCGTCCGCAAGTCGATCGGTCGCCGTGCGGTCGAGCAGATCCGCCCCGAGAGGGTGAACTTGCGTTCGCAGCGCCCAGGGCAGCCTATCGATGGCGGCCATGGCCGCCGCCTCGCTGCGGCCGTGAAGGACGACGGTTGCGCCTTCCTCCAAGAGGCGTTTCGCCGTTGCGAAGCCAAGCCCGCGAGTGGACCCGGTCACGAGGAACCGCTTTCCCTCAAAGGGTCGCACCGTGCCTCCTGCCCGCCGTGCTTCCCCCGTCGATGGCGAAGGAGGATCCGGTTGCGAATGCGGCCGCCGGGGATACGAGGCACAACACGAAATCCGCTATTTCCTCCGGCGACGCCAGGCGACCGAGGGGATGATAGGACCGAAACTGCCTGTAGTACGCATCGGCATCCCCGCTGTCCGCCGCACAATCCTGCATGAGCTCCGTGTCCATGGTCCCCGGGCAGAGAGCATTGACCCTGATCGCGAGCGGCGCGAGCTCGATTGCCATGGCCCGGGTCATCGCGGTCAATCCGTGCTTGGCGCTGACATACGCCACATTGTTCGCGATGGCGTGCAGTCCGAGTTCCGAGGCCACGTTGATGACCGAACCTCCACTGGCCCGAAGCAGCGGAAGCGCCGCCTTGACCATGAAGAACGCTGCCTTCAGGTTCGTGGCGAGGTGCGCATCCCAGTGCGCATCATCGGTGTCCTCGATCGAACGCTCGACGTTGATTGCCGCGTTGTTGACCAGAAAGTCGAGGCGGCCGTGCTCGTTTGCAGCGGAGACGGCTTTCGACGCACCATCGGCAGACTGCAGGTCCGCGGGCGCGGCCAGGAGACGCTCCTCCCCGATTTGTGCGATCGCGGCGGCAACGTCTTTGTCCCTCCGGTCGTTGAGGATGACCACCGCGCCCGCACGATGAAACGCCGCAGCGATCGCCAGACCGAGTCCTCGTCCTGCGCCGGTGACAAGCGCGGTTCTGCCTTTGTAGTCGAACGTGATCATCCTACCCGCGATACTTGCTGATCGAGAGGGCCGTCATCGTCGAACCGATGCTCAGCACGATCAGGAGGGTGGCGAGTGCATTGATGGAAGGGTCGAGCGAGGTGCGCACGAATCCCCACACCAAGGTGGGAAGGGTGTTTCCTCCCCCGATCGTGAAGAAGGTGATGACGAAGTCGTCCAGCGATATGGAAAGGGCGATCAGTGCCGCCCCGACGAGGGTGGGTTGAACGATCGGCAACGTCACCGTCGTGAATGCCCTGATGGGCGATGCCCCGAGATCGCGCGCGCTTTCGACAAGCGACCAGTCGAACGTCGCGAGCCGCGCGTAGACGATGGCGATGACGAACGGCTGGACGATGACGAGATGACCGAGGACCACCGTGTGCAGGCCGAGCGGCACTCCGAGGAAGCGCACGAAGTACGAGAGAAGCGCGATACCGATGATAAGGGCGGGCAGCATCATCGGCGCGCTGAGTGCCGCAATCAGCGTCGACGCCGTGCTTCCCGCCATGCGCGCCAGGCCCAGCGCCGCCAGCGTTCCCATCACCACCGAAAGTGCGGCAACGGCCACACCGATGATGAGGCTGGCCCACAAGGCCGGCCAGAAGCTGTCGTTTGCGAACAGCTTCGAATACCAGTCGAGCGTGAAGCCCGTCAGTGGAAAGCTCGTGAGGGCCGAGGCGTTGAAGCTGAATAGCACGACGAGCAGGAGCGGAAGGGTGAGGAAAACGACCGTCAATGCGGTGAACGCCATCCACGCGAACTTGATCCCAGGCGCGACGTTCATGGGGCGACCGCCTGTCGAAGGAGCCGGCGGAATACCAGGAAGATCGCCATCGAGGCCGCCATCAGCGTGAACGACATGGCGCTGCCCATGGGCCAATTGAACCCGAAGGAAAACTGCGTCTCGATGAAATGCCCCATCATGGCGGTACCGCCCCCCACGAAGCGTGGCGTCACGTAGTCGCCGACCGAGATCAGGAACGACAGGAGGAACGCAACGCTGATACCCTTCTCCGAAAGAGGAAGCACGACATCCCTGGCGGCTCGGAAGTTCGAGGCGCCGAGATCGCGGGCCGCCTCGATGAGGCTGTCGGGAATGGCTCGCAGGCTGCCATAGATGGGCAGCACCGCGAAGGGCAGCAGGAAATAGGTGAGCGTGATGACCACACCGTTCGCGCTGTAGATGAAGAACGTCAAAGGCTCGTCGATCACGCCGGCCCATTGCAGCACGCCGTTGATGATCCCTCCCCGGCCGAGAATGCTCTTCCAGGCGTAGATCTTGACCAGATACCCGCCGAAAAGCGTGATGAAAGTCAACAGCAGGAGGACGTTGCCCATGCGACCCGCACGAAACCGCATGGCGAATGCGAACAGGTAAGCGGTGAAGGTCGTTATCAAGGCGATCGTAACCCCGATCGCCAACGTATGCACCAGGACGTCGCCATATTCCCTGACGGTTGCGACATAGTTCTTGATGGTGGCGTCCGGCCGCATGATGCGGGCACGCACCGACCAGAAGCTGATGACGAAGAAGTAAGCGAGAGGCGCCGCGAACAGAAAAACCCACGCCACCGCGGAGGGAGCCACCTTCGCGAATGGCGACGAGACGCTGCGCGAGAGACGTGAGCCCGCGGTCACGGCAGGCTGCTAGGCTTTCTGCAGCCGGGCATACTCCGTCAGGAAGTCGTCGTAAGTCGCCGTCGTTCCGTCGTACTCGGTAGGGGGAACAGGTTGGAGCCGCGCCTTCGTCATGAACGCGTCCAAGTCGGAATAATTGTAGGACTGCGCAAGCTCCGGAGGCAGCGTCGGCACGGCCTTCAGGTTCGTGATGCCGGCGCTCTGCTCCGTCGCGAAGATCTTCTGTGGTTCCGGCGAGATGACATGATTGATCATCTTGTAGCTGAGATCGGCGTGCGGCGCGTCCTTGGGAATGCACAGGCAGTCCATGAACATGCCCGTGCCTTCCTTCGGAATGGTGTACTTGATCGTCTTGCCCTTGCCTTGCGCCCAGACCGCCACCGCCTCCCATCCAATCGCGCTGACGGTCACCTCGTTCCGGGCGAAAGCATCCGCCATGTCGCCATAGGAGGCGAAAAAAGCTCGAGCTTGGTTTTTCTTGATGTCGATGAGCGTGTCGATGACCTTCTTGAGCTCGTCGCGCGTCAGGAGAGTGCCCATCGGCTTGCCGGTCACGACGGTGCCCCAGATGAGGAGGTTGCCGAGGGGATCGTCGACCATCGCGACCTTGCCCTTGTATTCGGGCTTCATGAGGTCGGTCCAGCTCTCCGGAGCCGTCGGAACCTGTGCGGGATCGTACATGAGCGGCAGAGATCCCCAGTTCCAGGGAACACCGTAGAGCTGGCCATCCTTGCGGATGGCGTCATGGCCCGTGAACTGAGGTATCAGGTCGCCGAACTGTTCGACCTTCGTCGGCTCGATCGGCTCGAGAAGGCCGGCCTCTGCCATCAAAGGTAAATAGCCGAAATACATCGTGATGAGATCCGTCTTTCCGATGCCGCCCGCCTGCAACTTCGTGATGATCTCTTCGTTCGAGGCGATGAACGTCGGCTGGAAGTCGATGTCGTTGTCCTTGAGAAACGTGCCGGCCTTGATCGGAGTCTCGTACCCCTGCCAGCCCATCCACGTCATCGTCGTGGCAGCATCGGCTGGTCGGGAGCCAAGGCCGAGCGCAGCAGCGCCGCCAACGGCGGCGACGCCGGCGAGGAGGCTGCGGCGGGACATCGATGAAAGTCGCGCGAGCTCCGTGGCGGCGCGAAGGGATTTTGAAGACGTGTGCATGGTGAGGTCCCCGTGGTGACGTTTCTCTCCGGCGGCCGGTTTCGTTCGACCGGTTTGGTGGCGATTAAATCAGCCAGGGGTTGACCGGTCAAGAAACGGGAATGTCTGCTCACTCTCCCGCCGGAACGCGAAGTTCATCGAGCTTCTCCGCAACCAGTTCCTGAAGCCGCCACAACATCACATCATGGATTCCGACTTCCCCGCATCGCCGGACCGTTTCCAGGAGGTATTCGGCGCTAGGGCCGGCTTGGCCGCAGGCCGCCGCGATGTGGGCTGCCGCCTCTGCCTCGCCAAGTCGACCAGCGTAGCGCGGCCCGGTTCGGTTCACCACGAAAGTAATGGCCCTGACGGGGCCCTCGGGGGTCGAAGCTTTCACCCAGGCTGGCTGGTACCCCTTGCCGATCATCTCCCGCCGCCAGATGCCTGCGATCTTCGCCCTGACGTCTGGAGGAGCGACACGAAAGGCGATCCCCTGGCACGATCCGCCCCTGTCCAGTGCAAGCATCAATCCCGGTTTCGCGCGGGTCCCGCGATAGCGCCATTGCCATAGGCAAAACCGCCGATGCCAGCCACTGACCCGCGCGATCCGAGACTCCGCGAAGTCCATTTCAGGTTTCCACATCAGGGAGCCGTAGCCGAAGACCCACAGATCGCTGTCGGCATCGAGAGAGGCAAGCGTGCTCTCGAGCGACGCGGCGACTTCCTCGTTCGTAAGAAGCGGCATCGCGGTTGGATCATCCTCGCCGGGAGAGGGGTGCACGGCGAGAATCATCTCCCGGGTCAACCGCAAGGACCTGATCTCTTTGCGGAACGGCTTCACGTCAGAGGCCATTCACGCCAGGCGTCAGCTCGACGAGCGGACCGCCCGCAGCATCGCCGTCCGCCCGGTCGTGGGTCACCATCAGAACAGGGAGCATACGCAACTTTGCCTCGTTGAAGACGAACTGCCGGAACTGGGCCCGTGTCTTCAGGTCGAGCTTCGAGAACGGCTCGTCGAGAAGCAGCGCGCGTGGTCGCGACAGGAGCACGCGCAGCAGGGCCACGCGCGCCCGCTGACCGCCGGAGAGAGTCGCGGGATCGCGGGTTGCGAACCCGACCAGTCCTGCTCCGGCCAGTGCATCATCGACCAGCGTACGTCTTGCCTCGCGTCCACGAACCGCGGCGTCGACGCCGAACAGCAGGTTGCCAGCTACCGACAGATGCGGGAACAGGAGATCATCCTGAAAAAGGAGGGCGGTTCTTCTTTCATGAGCCGGAAGCACATCGATCCGTCGGCTTCCGAGCCATACCTCACCTCGCGCCTTGAACGCCGGGTGAAGAGTGCCTGACACGAACCCGAGAAGAGCCGATTTTCCGGCACCGCTCGGTCCCATGATCGTCGTTATGGTGCCAGGAAGAACGCTGAGCGACAACGCGCAGACCGGCATGCCCTTCAGCTCTATACGGACATCCTTGAGCGTCAATGCGGACTCGATGTCGGCGAGCGCATTCATGCTGCCTGAAACCTGTTTCGAAAGCGATGCGCAAGAGAAGGAAGCGACATGGCCAGGCCGAACCCGCAGAATGGCAGCAAGCCTTGCAGGAGGGCGTAGAGCGCGATCAGGCGCCGGTCGCCGCTCGACGAGAGCACCACCGCTTCGGTGGTGATCGTCGGATATACCCCTGCGCCGAAGAGCAGCGTCGGAAGGTACTGACCGATGCTGATGGCAAAACCAACGGCGAGTGCGGTCAGGACGGCGCCAAGCAGAATGGGCAGCCTCACTTTCATGAGTGCGCGGTTGGGGCTGGCTCCAAGTGCGAGTGCCGCCAGACGATAGCGATCGTCGAAATGGGTCCACGGGTCCGATAGCGAGAGATATACATAGGGCAGAACGAAAATGAGATGAACGAGGATAAGGCTGCCAAAGGTTTCGTGCAGCCCCCACGAAAGGAAGAGGATCTGAAGTCCTGGGAGAAAGGCGATTTGCGGCACGACGAGCGGTACATAGAAGACGATCCGAAGCGCCGGGCTCAGTCTTTCTCTCGAACGCACGTGACCCTCGAGAAGGCAGACCGTGAGGCAGAGAGCCAGAGCCGCGGAGACTAGGCCGACGATGGTCGCATGAAGAAGCGGCGGCCCGACCTCGCCCGCGCGGTCCACCCAATTTCGAAACGAAATGGCATCCGGGAAGGGTCCGGGATTCAACCAGCTCTCGGCGAACCCCCACAGGAGCAGCGAGACGGTCGAAAGCAGCACGAAAACGAGAATGATCGTTCCCGAGACCGTGGCGAACGCGGAAATGATCGCTTCTCCCGACCTCCTTTGGCCACTCTCCATCCAGAGACGAGATGCGGCGCGGACGAGGAACTCTCCCGCCCGCCAGAACGCCATGGCAATCGCGGTTGCCGCGATCATCACCAGCGCGCCTGCGCCGGCCATGAACCTTCCATCAAGCGTCGGCTCGTTCATCCAGCGCACGATTTGCACGGGCAGGGTCGGAGGCGTCGTCGGACCGAGGATCACGGCCATGTCGACGATCGAGATGGAATAGGCAAGCACCGCGAACACCGGCAATCGGATCTGGGGATAGAGCCTCGGAAGAACCGCTTTGAGCCATGAAATGGCAGGAGAGTATCCGAGTGACGTGGCGATTGCCTTCATGCGGAAATGATCGGTCTGCGGAAGGCTCGCGAGGCTCATCAGAAAAATGAATGGTGCCTCCTTGATGACCAGTCCTCCGATGAGGGCGAGGCCGTACCTGTCGTGGACGGTGAGAATGTCGGGGGGATTGCCGAGGCCCCCCGCCGCTTCCGATATCAGGCGGAAGAGCAGGCCCGAAGGCGATATGACGAACGCCAGTCCAATGGCCAGCGCCGCATGCGGAACCGAGAGCAGCGGCGACAATGTACGGCGGACGAGCCAGAAGATCCGACTGTCATGGAACCTGGCGAGAAGAGTCATGACGGCAAGGAACGCAATGAGCGTCGAGGCAAGCCCGACCCACACCGACAGCACGGTCGACGCCAAGAAACCCGGCATAGAAAGAAGCTTCGTCCATACCTCCATCGAGAGGGCATTGCGGCCGAGGGCAGGAAAATAACCGAACGCGGGAAGCGCTGCTCCCGCGACGCCCGCGCATACGGGAACGACTAGTACGATGAACACGACCGGACGGGCCAGCCGAATCCAGATCGGAAGCGATTGCCGATTCCCCGGCGTCATTGCGATGCGTAGCGCTCGATCCATTTTTCGGTGATGCGGGTCATCCAGCTCGGATGCGGCTCGGGAAGTGCACGTCCCATCTCGTCCGGCGGAAGCGTCGCCACCCCCTGCTTCAGGCTCTCGAAACGAAGTCGATCCTCAGGGGAGAGACGGTTCATGGTGAGCACCGTGTTTCCGCCCCATACGGCTGCATCTTGTTTCCTTGCCTGCGCCTCCGGCGACAAGAGCAGGTTGGCCACGACCATCGCGCCTTCCTTGTGGGCGGCGTTGAAGGGAATTGCGACGAAGCTTGCGTTGCCGATCGTTCCACCGTTCAGCACGTACGACCTCACGCTGGTTGGAAGCTGCTTGCTTGCTATCGCCAGGCTCGCTTCCGAAGGATTGAACGAGAATGCGAGGTCGACCTCGCCGTCGGCCATAAGCTGCCTCAGCTCGGCACTGTTCGAAGGATAGGCCTGACCGCGCCTCCACAGGAATCCGCGCAATTGGTCGAGATAGTCCCACAGAGGGGCTGTCACGTCATCGAACGTCCCCTCCTCCACCGGTCTTTCGAGAACGGAGCGGTCGGAGATGAGCTCGATCAGCGCCTGCTTGAGGAAAGTCGCGCCGAGGAAGTTCTGCGCGTCGGGGTAGGTGATGCGACCCGGATGGGCCTGCGCATAACCGAGCAGCGCCTTCATGGTTCGTGGAGGACTTGGGACCTTTTCGGTGTCATGGAAGAAGACGAGCTGCGCCATGTCCCATGGAGATTCCAGACCGTCGATCGAAACGGTGAAATCGGCGGTGACTGCCGGGTTTGCCTTCACGTCGACGTATCGCCGATTGGGAAGATCATCGGCCCACGGGCCGAACAGCAGTCCTTTGTTCTTGAGCGAAGCGAAGTTCGCACCGTTGATCCAGATGAGGTCGACCGATCCGCCCTCTATTCGTCCCGCGGCCTTCTCGGCGATGACCTTCGCGGCGGCTTCGGCCGTGTCCGAAATCTTGACTTGCTCGACCGTCACACCATAGCGCGCCAGGGCCTGTTCCCCGACCCACGCAATGTAGCGGTTTATGCTTTGCTCGCCGCCCCAGGCGTACCAGTAGACCGTCTGACCCCGCGCCTTCTCCTCTAACTGTTCCCAGTTCCGCGGATCGGGCGCTTCGGCTGCGAATGAATGACTTGGCAGAAGGACACTCGCCGCGAGTGCTCCAAGCAAGGTCGACCAGCGCTGCATGATACTCCCCTTTCGTATCCAGCACAGATTGCGCAGGATTGGAGAATTGGCAAGATCAGGCGCCTTGCGAGCGGCCCTCGAGCCGGGAGTTGGTGGCAGCGACAGTCCCCACCGCAGGTTCGGCCACTTCGCTGAACACCGGAATGTGCTGGCGCAGCTCGTCGTGGTAGTAGCGGACGCCGCTCTCCTGGTCAGAGAGGATGATGCCGGGAAAGGCACTGGACTTCATCGCTTCGCTCGACCAGACGATGAGCTGGGTGTCCTCACGTGTCGTTTCCCGATCGATGCGGTTGACGAGGTATCGCGCGAGCTTCATTTCTCGCCGGACGTCGGAAAGACCGTAGTAGTTCCCGCGCTGCACCGTTCGCTCGATGCCGAGAGGCCACTCCTGATAGTACCCGATCTGCTCAGGGTAGAGCATGAAGACGGTGTTCGGGAAAATTCCGATGTACACCCATGCCTCGCCATCTTCGCCGAGGGAGGGAGGCGGTGCCGGCCGGTGCTTTCTGTAGTGTCGCACGCTCCACGACTTGCCAGGACCCGGATTGAACCGGCCCGTTGCTCGCGAGAGACCGCCACCCGGCAGCTCGTCCAGGTAGTTCCGACCATAGAGATCGTAGAGCGCGGGATGTGCGATGGGCACGTGGTAGCCCTCGTTGTCGACGTCCCGCACTGCTTTCCAGTTGGCGCGGGTCTCAGCTTCCCAGTGCAGGCCGAGGGGCTTCACGTCGGCACATCGATACCGCTCGAAGATCGGTTCCCATCGCTCGAGGAGCTTGGCGACGGATGGCTGGGGGCCTTTCTGGAATCGAACGAAAATGAACCCCTGCCAGATCTCGAAATCGATGGGAGGAAGACCATGGACCTTGGGATCGAGCGCGGGGAGCGTGCGCGGGGCCGGAGCGCCTCGCAGAGTGCCATCGAGGTTGTAGGCCCATCCATGAAATGGGCAGACGATGGCTGACTTGCATCGTCCCTGCTTGTCGGCCACCACGCGCGAGCCACGGTGCCTGCACACGTTGTGGAAGCATCGGACCTCGCCGTCTTTCCCGCGAACCGCGATGGCTCGCTCGCCGACGAGGTCGAACGTCAGGTAGTCGCCGGCGTGAGGGATGTCGCTGACGTGACCGAGAAGCTGCCAATGGCGCCGAAACAGGACCTCCTTCTCGATCTCCATGAGCTCGGGATTGAAATAGGTCCACCCCGGCAATCCACCCCGCTCATCGTCCTTGAGCGTGGGCTGAACGAGGCTGTTTCCATCCCCGGGCTTGACCGGCGCGAGCATCGGATTCTCCTACTGATTGAACGTTCAATTAGTACCCTAAATTTGGTGTTTCCGTCAATTCCCGTGGATTTATAAGGTCGATACAGGGGGCGGCATTTACCGGCCCTTGAATCCGTGCGAGGGTTCGCGGGTTAGGCGGTGCCCCGACGCCGAACGGCAAGGGGCCTAACAGGGAACACGGTGCGGGCGACCCATCAGGGACCAATGCCGTGACTGCCCCCGCAACTGTGAGCGGTGAGGCTTCGAGACGACTGGCCACTGACCCTCCGGGTTTGGAGGTTTGGGAAGGCGATCGAAGCCGGGTGATCCGCGAAGTCAGGAGACCTGCCGCCCCGCCATCAGGAACGCTCGTTCCATTCGCAACGCGAGCCGACACGGAGGGTGTAACGCTCATGACCGTTTCCACTGCTTTGACTTGTCCAACAGGTCTCTCCAAACCTCTGTTGCTCCGAACGCTGACGCTGGCTTTCGACGATCCGCTACATTCGGTTCGCTTTCGCTGCCTCTGACCGGAGTGGAGAACATCGCCATGCCAGGGCGAGTATTTCTCGCTGCGGACCATGCGGGTAGCCGTGGCAGGATCGAGCATTTCGAACACAACGCACTCTCACGCGACCACGCGACCGCCCGTGAGCTCATCAGTCACAGGGTCGTCGAGGAAAATTTGACATGACAACGAAAATACCTGCGACCGTCATCACCGGTTTCCTGGGAGCCGGCAAGACGACGCTCGTCAGGCACATTCTCGAGAATGCCAACGGCAGGAGGATCGCCCTCGTCATAAACGAGTTTGGCGACATTGGCGTGGATGGGGAGATCGTCCGCAACTGCGGCGATGCGCTCTGCCGGGAAGACGATCTCATAGAGCTTTCGAACGGCTGCATCTGTTGCACCGTGGCGGACGACTTCATCCCCACGATGGAAAAACTGATCGGACGAGCAACGCCCCCGGATCACATCGTCATTGAGACGTCGGGTCTCGCCCTGCCCCAGCCCTTGGTCCGTGCGTTCAACTGGCCGGAGATCAAATTCCGCGTGACGGTCGATGGCGTCGTGACCGTCGTCGATGGAGCAGCCGTTGCGGAAGGCCGTTTCACCGCCGATGAAGGTGCGCTCTCCCGGCAGCGTGCCGCCCTGCCCGGCATCGAACATGACGATCCGGTCGAAGAGCTGTTCGGCGACCAGCTCAATTGTGCGGACATGGTGCTGTTGAACAAGGCCGACCTCCTCGACGAAGCCCGGATTTCCTCCCTCAAGGGTGACCTGCAGAAGAAGCTGAGGCCCGGCACGAAGATGATCGCCACGGAGAAAGGCAGGATTGATGTCGCCGCACTCCTAGGCCTTGGATCGGGTGCCGAAGACGATCTGGATCGACGCCCCTCGCAGCATGAGCTCGAGGAAGGCGGACACGACCATGACGACTTCGAGAGCTTCGCGGTGACCTTGCAAGGTCCAAGTGAAAAGGAGGCGATCCTGTCGCGGATCAGGAACGCCATAGGACACCACGAGATCCTGAGGTTGAAGGGATTTTTGTCCATCCCGGGATCGCAGGCCCGGATGCTGGTGCAGGCCGTCGGCCCCCGGGTCGATTGCTACTTTGATCGCCCTTGGAGGAACGACGAGGCACGCGTTGGAAGCCTCGTCGTCATCGGCTTGAAGGGTCTCGACCGCCAAGCGATCACAGCGGCTTTGACCGCCTGACCCGATGCATCTGCTGTCCCTTCAGTCCGGCGTCGTCGGTGAGGGCAAGGAGGCCATTGATCTCGGGCAGTCGCCGGCCGATGCCGTCATACTGACGTTCGCAGACACCGAGCTTGCATGCCTGGCCGCCGCCCACGATCGCATGGGGCCCGATGCACCGAGCATCCGGCTCGCAAACCTGCTTCACCTTCAGCATCCTATGTCCGTCGACCTCTATCTCGAGAAAACGGTTCGGCATGCGAGGCTGGTGATCGTTCGATTGCTTGGAGGAAGGAGCTACTGGTCGTACGGTATTGATCGTTTGACGGATTTGGCTCGGGAGTGCCCGATCAGGCTGGCAGTACTCCCGGGTGATGCTTCGCCCGATGCTGAACTGTGCCGTCTCTCTACGCTCGACCTCCTGGACGTCGAATACCTCCGCAGGGCTTTCGCCTTTGGCGGCCTTGCCAATGCGGAGAAGACCCTAGGGTTCATGCGCCATTTGCTGGCCGGAACCGCCGCTCCCCCGCCAGCGGAGCCTTTGCCGGCAGCTGGCACCTACCGCGCAGGCGCACGTCGAGATCACGCTGCGCTCGTCGTTTTCTATGGGTCCTTGATGGAATCGGGCTTCACGGCCCCCATCGACAGCCTTGCCGATGAGCTCGAACGTCGTGGGCTGACCGCGCGCTGCCTTTTCGTGCGAGGCCTGAAGGACAGGGAAAGCGCTGACGAGATCCGCCGCGCCATCGATGACCTATCCCCATCCGTCATATTGAATGCCACCGGCTTCGCGGTGGGAGGGCCGGACCAGCAACCGGAGGCGGACCCGTTTCATAGGGCGCGGTGTCCGGTGCTCCAGGTCGTGCTCTCCGGCATGGAAAGGCAGGCGTGGGAGGAGAGCCCGCGCGGACTGGGGATACGGGACCTTGCGATGAACGTCGTCCTTCCCGAGCTCGACGGTCGCATCATGACCCGCGCCCTGTCTTTCAAGGCCGAAACGAGGTGGCATGTCCCTACGGAGTGCCGCATCGTCACCTACGAGCCGGCGACGGATCGCATAAGCTTCACGGCCGACCTCGCCGCCAACTGGGCACGCCTTGGACGTTCCCGACCTTCTGAACGGCGCGTCGCTATCGTGCTCGCCAACTATCCCAACCGCGACGGTCGCATCGGCAATGGTGTGGGATACGATACACCCGAGAGCACTGTCAGGATCTTGAGGCAGTTGCACTCCGCAGGGTATTCGGTGAGCGACGTTCCATCCTCAGGCAATGTGCTGCTCGATGAGTTGCTGTCGGGAACGACCAATGCGGCCCTCCGTGACAGCAGCACGATCGTCCTGTCGCTTCAAGACTATTGCCGCCTCTTCGAGGCACTTCCTGAGAGGGTGCGGACCGACATTTGCACCCGCTGGGGCGAAGCCGGCAGAGATCCATTCGTGCGTAAGGGCGCGTTCCACCTGCCGCTCCGATGCTACGGGTCGGCCGTGGTCGGCATTCAGCCAGCCCGCGGCTACAACATCGATCCGAAGTCGAGCTACCACGATCCCTCGCTCGTACCGCCACATGGGTATTTCGCATTCTATTTCTGGCTCAGGCACGTGCATCGCATCGACGCCGTCATCCACAATGGCAAGCACGGCAATCTCGAATGGCTCCCCGGCAAGGCCGTCGGACTGAGCGCCGAGTGCTACCCGGAGGCGCTCCTAGGACCCCTGCCCCAGCTCTATCCGTTCATCGTCAACGACCCCGGCGAAGGCACTCAGGCGAAACGCCGGACGTCGGCCGTCATCGTGGATCACCTGACGCCGCCGATGACTCGGGCAGAATCGTACGGCCCGCTGCGCGAGCTCGAGGCACTGCTCGATGAATACTATCTTGCCTCGGGCCTCGATCAGCGTCGCTTGGCGGCGCTCCGTGCAAGAATCTTCGACGTCATGAGGGCGTCGCAGCTCGACCGCGACGCCGATATCGAAGGAGAGAACGACGAAGGCCTGAGGCAACTCGATGCCTATCTGTGCGATCTCAAGGAAGCACAGATTCGCGACGGCCTGCACGTTCTCGGGCAGTCGCCGAAGGGTCGCCAGGAAACCGATCTTCTCGCCGCGTGTGTCCGAGTGCCGCGAGGACTGGGCGAGGCCGGCAACCAGTCGATCACGCGGGCGCTGTCTGCCGACGCGTGTCTCGGCGATGCCTTCGATCCTCTCCTGGATCATCCGGGTGACGCATGGGATGGCCCGCGCCCCGAACTTCTGTCAAGGGTGTCCGACGACCCTTGGCGGACCAAGGGCGATACCGTGGAGCGTCTCGAGCTCCTGGCGGCACGGCTCATCGAAGGATCACTCGCAGCACCCGCGCATTGGAGCCGGACCACCGAGGTTCTTCGAGAGATCGACGTGAAGATCAGGCCCGCTCTGCGCTCATGCGGTGAAAAAGAGCTGTCTTCGCTCCTCCTGGGACTTGCGGGACGATTCGTCGAGCCAGGATCCGCCGGCGCACCGACCCGCGGTCGCCTCGATGTCCTTCCGACGGGGCGGAACTTCTATTCGCTCGACAATCGCGCCGTGCCCACCCCCACGGCCTGGACGCTTGGCGAGAAGTCCGCCGATGCCCTCCTGGTTCGGCATTTTCAGGATCACGGCCGCTATCCGACCGGGCTCGGCCTTTCCGTGTGGGGCACGTCCAACATGCGGACGGGCGGCGACGACATCGCTCAGGCCATGGCCCTGATAGGCGCCAAGCCGAAGTGGGACACGTCGAATTGGCGCGTCACCGGATTTGAAATCATTCCACCCGCCAGCCTCGGTCGTCCGCGCGTCGATGTGACACTGCGCATCTCGGGGTTCTTCCGCGACGCCTTTCCTCTCCAGATCGAGCTCTTCGACAAGGCCATCCGAAGCATCGGCTTGCTGGACGAGCCAGAGGGCGACAACCCCATCGCGGCACGCATGCGCACCGAGAGCCTGGAATTGCAAAGCCGCGGCGCCAGTGGATCCGAGGCCAGGAGGATATCCGGACAGCGTATCTTCGGATCGAAGCCCGGCGCCTATGGGGCGGGTCTGCAGGCCCTCATTGACGAGAAGCTTTGGGACGAGCGGTCGGACCTGGCGCGCGCATACGTGGCATGGGGCTCTTACGCATACGGTGTTGCCGAGCAAGGAGAGCACGTGGCCGGCATCTTCGAGCGACGTCTCAAGTCGATAGAGGTCGTGCTGCACAATCAGGACAACCGTGAGCACGATCTTCTCGACAGCGACGATTACTACCAGTTCGAAGGCGGCATGACCGCCGCTGCCGAGACGATGTCCGGACGTCGCCCCATCGTCTATCACAACGATCATTCCAGACCGGAGCGTCCCGTCGTGCGGACCCTCGAGGAGGAGATCGGGCGGGTGGTGCGCTCGCGGGTCGTCAATCCGAAATGGATCGCCGGCGTGATGCGCCACGGCTACAAGGGAGCGTTCGAGATTGCCGCGACCGTCGACTACCTCTTCGCGTTCGCGGCGACGACCGGCGCAGCCAAGTCGCACCACTTCGACTTGGCTTACGAGGCCTACATAGGCGATGCTCGAGTGCGAGAGTTCATCCACCACAACAACGACAATGCGCTTCGGGAAATGGCGGACCGATTCTGCGAGGCCGTCGACCGGGGCCTCTGGTCCCCCCGATCCAATTCTGCATACACCGAGCTTTCCGCGCTCGCTGGGAAAGGTCTGCAATGAGCGAAGACGAACTCGACGACGTGTCGGCGGGCGGAAGCGCCCGTCATGCCGAGAAGATGAAGAAGAAGAAGGCGGCGCGGGACAAGATCCTTGCCGGCAAGACGATCGAGAAGGGTTTGCTCATCGTTCACACCGGAAAGGGAAAAGGGAAGTCCTCCGCCGCGTTCGGCATGGTCATGAGGGCCGTCGGGCACGGCATGAAGGTTGGCGTGGTGCAATTCGTGAAGGGCGCCTGGAACACAGGCGAGCGGATCGTCCTCGACCGGTTTCCCGACCTGGTGACGGTCAAGGTCATGGGAGAGGGTTTCACGTGGGAGACGCAGGATCGCGACCGGGACATCGCTCACGCGAGGGCGGGCTGGGAGGAAGCCCGGCGCATGATCGCCGATGACTCCTATCGCATGGTCCTTCTCGACGAGCTCAACATCGTGCTGAGGTATGGCTATCTTCCAGCCGAAGAGGTTCTTCCGGTCCTCGCTGCGCGGCCACCTTCGACGCACGTGATCGTCACGGGTCGGAACGCCAGCGAGGAGATCATCGAAATGGCCGACCTCGTGACGGAGATGGAACTCGTCAAACATCCTTTTCGCGGCGGCGTGAAGGCCCAGAAGGGCATCGAGTTCTAGCCGGCCGCGGGCTGCGCTGATCAGCCTTCGTCGAAGGCCCTGCTGAACGCTTGTGTGGCCTCGGCGGATGGCCTATCAAGTGGCGAGAACGCAGCGTTCCAGAGAGGGAACTGAGAGACATTCCGGTGCGGCTGACCCAACCTGGGAGCCAAGGCCGGATGCAGCGTCAGGCGGGGCGGCTTTCCGTTTGGCCGCTCGCTCTCTTTCGATCCTGCGCCGGCAGTTGAATGAAGGAGAGGCAGATGGCCGAAAGGCGGGGCATACTCATCTGTGGCCATGGCAGTCGCGACGTCGACGCCGTCGACGAATTCGCCGGTCTCGTCGAACGGCTGAGGCCTCGGTGGCCCGATTCTCCGGTTGCCTACGGATACCTCGAGTTTGCGAAGCCGGTCCTTCGCGACGGGCTAGACGACTTGCGCCGCCAGGGCGTTGAGCGGGTGCTGGCCGTGCCGGGCATGCTCTTCGCCGCAGGTCATGCCAAGAACGACATACCGTCCGTCCTGAACACCTACGCCTCATCGCATCCTGGAATGCGGATCGACTACGGCCGCGACCTCGGAATCGACTCGAAGATGATCCGTGCGTCGGGAGACCGTGTCGACGAGGCCATCCGTTCCTCCGAGCGGGAAACTGACGTTCACGACACCCTGCTCCTAGTCGTGGGTCGGGGAGCTTCCGATCCGGACGCCAATTCGAACGTGAGCAAGGTCACGCGCCTGCTTTGGGAAGGAAAGGGGTTTGCCTGGGCGGAGACCGCCTATTCCGGCGTCACCTTCCCTCTCGTGGCGCCGGCGCTCGAGCGCGCCGCGAAGCTAGGATTTCCCCGGATCATCGTATTTCCCTACTTCCTGTTCACCGGAATACTGGTCCAACGCATCTATGACGCCGTGGATGCTGCGGCTCGCTATCATCCAGAGATCGAATTCATCAAGGCGCCGTATCTCAACGATCATCCGCTGGTGATCGACACGTTCGTCGAGCGGGTCGAGCAGATCGTCGCGGGCGAAAACCACATGAACTGCAGCCTTTGCAAATATCGTACTCAGATACTCGGCTTCGAGGCAGAAGTCGGTCTGCCGCAGCGCAGTCATCACCACCACGTCGAGGGCATCGGAACAGGCGCTACGTCCGCCACGCATCGCCACGCCCAGCCGCACGTTCATCACGCCCATCATGCGGGTCATCGTCACCACGATTCCGACCACAACCATGGACATGACCACCACCACGACGACCATCATCACCCTTATCCCCACGCCGATCATCCGCTCGGCCCCAGCAGCATGCTGGGCAAAGGGAAATCCCGGCGCGGGTCGTGAACGAGCATGATCGACTACGTCCGCGACCCCGAAGAGATCTATCGCCTCTCCTTTGCAGCCATCCGAAAGGAGGCCGACCTGTCTGGCCTGCCGGAAGGGGTACGCCCTCTCGCAACGAGACTCATGCATGCGAGCGGCATGACGGACCTCGCAAAGGACTTGCGCTTCGACGAGCGGATTGCCGGAGCAGTTCGAAGGGCGCTCGACCAGGAATGCACCATCCTGGTTGACAGCGAGATGGTCAAGGCCGGGATCATCGCCAGATTTCTTCCGGCCGGCGTGAAGATCATCTGCACGCTCAATCATCCTGATACCCAAACCCTCGCCGCGCAGGAGGGAACCACGCGCTCGGCGGCTGCAGTGTCGCTTTGGGCTCCTTATCTGGCAAACGCCGTCGTGGTCATCGGAAATGCGCCGACCGCTCTTTTCGGCCTGCTCGAAACGCTTGGCAGAGATGCTGCCGTGAGGCCCGCGGCGATCATCGCCATTCCGGTCGGATTCGTAGGCGCCGTTGAATCGAAGGCGGCACTGGCCGAGAACCCGCGTGGCATCCCGTTCGTCACCGTGCTTGGCCGGCGCGGGGGTAGCGCCATGGCGGCTGCGGCATTCAACGCACTGACGGCGAAACAGGACGAATGAAACGCTCCCTCACCCTCATCGGCATGGGAGAAGACGGCTTCGACGGACTGTCTGCCGCTGCCCGCACGCTGATTGGGGAGGCCGATATCGTAGTCGGGTCGGGTCGCCTCCTCGCCCTTCTCCCCCCTCTCGGGGCGGCGCTTCACAACTGGCCCACGCCGTTCGACCCGATGATCGAAAGGATCCGCTCTTGGTCGGATCGAAATGTGGTGCTTCTGGCGACCGGCGATCCAATGAACTATGGAGTCGGCGCATTGCTTGCACCCCGCATGAAGGATGAGTTGACCATCATCCCTTCAGCGTCCGCATTCTCGCTTGCGGCCGCCCGCTTGGGATGGTCCCTTCCCGACGTCGAGACGATCTCACTGCACGGGAGGGATGCGGCGTTGCTCGAACCTCTCGTCGCACCCGGTTCGCGCATCATCGCCTTGACGGAAGGTGCCGAAACCGTTCGCGCTGTCGCAGAAATGCTTTGCCGGAGAAAGTTCGGACGCAGCGTGCTCAGCGTGCTGGAGCACATGGGTGGCCCACACGAGAAACGGGCTGAATTCCACGCCAACGATCTTCCGGACATCACATTCTCGAAATTGACCACCTTGACGATCGAGTGCCGCGCCGAACAGGACGCGATGCTGCTTCCACGGGTTCCAGGTCTTCCCGATGACGCATTCGACCACGATGGGCAGATCACCAAGCGCGACATCCGCGCCATGACGATCTCGGCGCTGCAGCCGATGCCGGAAGCATTGCTGTGGGATATCGGCGCCGGGTGCGGTTCCATCGCCATCGAATGGATGCGATCGGCCCGTCGCGCGATGGCGATTGCATTTGAGCCCGATCCGTCACGCCGTCAGCGGATCGCAAAGAACGCAGTCCGCCTGGGCACGCCTGGCGTGGAAATCGTCGCAGGCCACGCACCCAAGGCATTGATTGGGAAGCCCGCGCCGGACGCCGTGTTCCATGGCGGCGCTATATCGGATCCCGACATCTTCCAGGCGGCATGGCAGATCCTGCGCCCGGGAGGACGCTACGTGGCCAATGCGGTGACACTGGAAGGCGAGGCGGCCCTGGCAGAACGGCAGGCCCGGCATGGCGGCGAGATCCTGAGGGTCGACCTGTCGATCGCCGAAGCCATCGGCACGAAGCGGGTGATGCGGCCGAAGATGGCCGTCACACAATGGCGAGTGGTCAAGCCATGGCAGTGAAGGGCACGCTCTATGGCATCGGAGTGGGGCCAGGCGATACGGAACTCCTGACGCTGAAGGCCGTGCGGGTGCTGAATGAAGTTCAGGTCATCGCGTACCCCGTACCCAATTCAGCGGAGAGCCTGTCGCGTCGGATCGTTGCCCCCCTTCTCCCTGAAGGAGTGACGGAGATGCCGCTGGCCGTGCCCATGAACCGCGACCGCCAGGCGGCCGAACGGGCCTACGACGAAGCGGCGTCCCTTCTCGCGGCACACCTCGAGCGCGGACGGAGCGTCGCGGTACTCTGCGAAGGCGATCCGTTCTTCTATGGAACCTTCATGTATCTGTTCTCGCGCCTCGCCTCGTCGTACGAGACGAGTGTCGTTCCCGGCATCACCTCGCTAACGGCTTGCGCTGCGGCCCTGGGTCGTCCTCTGGCCGCGCGAAACGATGTTCTGAAGGTGATACCGGCCCTCTTGCCCGACGATCGGCTCAAAGCCGAGCTGCGAGATGCGGACTCCGCGGCGATCATCAAGGTCGGCAGTTCATTCACCCGGGTGCGGCAGATTTTGCGGGACCTCGGCATCGCCGACCGTGCGGCGATCGTCGAGCACGCCACGCAGGGTGACGAGCGAGTCCGCAGGATCGAGGACGTGCACGAAGGCGACGTCTCCTATTTCTCCACCATACTTCTCTACAGAGGCAGCGAGTCCTGGATATGACCCCGGCCATCATTAGCTTTCGTTCAGCCTCGCACGCCATGGCCTCGCGCGTGGCCGAAGCCATTTCGGGAGAGTTCATCCCGTGCAGTCCACAAGACCTCAAGGCGACGGTGAGCGACATTTTCCTGTCTCGACGTCCATTGATTGGAGTCTGCGCCAGCGGGGTGCTCATACGCCTGCTCGCTCCCCTGCTCGAGGACAAGCAACGGGAGTCCGCCGTGGTCTGTCTCTCCGATGATGGGGCAAGCGTGGTTCCCTTGATTGGCGGACACCACGGCGCCAACGAACTTGCCCGTCGCATCGCGGAGGCCACTGGTGGGCATGCATCCATCACCACGGGCAGCGAAGTGCATTTTGGTGCCGACCTCGAATCCCCTGACGGATATGTCCTCGCAAATCCGCATGACCTGAAAGCGTTCGTTTCGGCTCTGCTCGATGGCGCCGCCGTACGTGCACCGCATGACACGCCATGGCTCGGAAGCATCCCAAGGTCGGATGAGAGTCCCCTCGAGATCATCGTTTCCGAAATGGCCGCCCCTGGTGACCCTCAGCGCCTCGTCTATCATCCTCGAACGCTGGCCCTTGGGCTCGGCTGCGTGCGGGGTGCAAATCCCCGCGAGCTGATAGAGCTCGTGGACGACGCGATCAGCCGACACAATCTTGCTAAAGAATCCATTGCGTGCGCCGCTTCGATCGATCTCAAGATCGACGAGCCGGCAATCCTCGAAGTCGCGCGGCATCTCTGTGTTCCGATCCGATTTTTCACGGCTGTGGAGCTCAACGAGGAAGCTTCCCGACTTCGGAATCCTTCCCCTGTCGTTCTCGAGGAGATCGGATGTCCGGGCGTCTCGGAGGGAGCCGCACTGCGGGCCGCCGGACCGTCGGGCGAGCTGATCGTCGAAAAGACCAAGGCTGGACGGGCAACCTGTGCTGTCGCGCGTGCGCCGTCTCCAATCGCGGTCAATTCGCTGGGAAGGAAGCGGGGCCGACTCTCCGTCGTCGGCCTCGGGCCGGGATCAGCGGAGTGGATGTCGCCCGCGGCCCGGTCGGCGCTTCGCCAAGCGAACGACTGGGTGGGATATTCCCTCTATCTCGATCTCGTCCGTGGCATATCCGATGGACAGCATCAGCATTCATTCGCCCTTGGAGAGGAAGAGGCGCGCGTTCGGCACGCACTGGACCTGGCTTCAGGAGGCAAGGACGTTGCGCTCGTGTGTTCCGGGGACGCGGGAATTTACGCCATGGCCTCCCTCGTCTTCGAGAGTGCCGAAGCCAGAAACCTTTCCGGCAGGATGAACATCGACGTCATTCCTGGAATCTCCGCATTCCAGGCCGCCTCCGCGCGGGCCGGTGCGATGATAGGTCACGATTTCTGCGCGATCTCCCTCTCTGACCTCCTGACCCCCTGGCCGGTGATCCGCAGTCGCGTCTCGGCGGCGGCCGAGGGCGACTTCGTCATCGCCTTCTACAACCCTCGGTCCGGAAAGAGACAGGCGCAATTCGAAGAAGCCATCGACCTCGTCGCGAAGCATCGAACTCCGACGACCCCTGTCGTGATCGCGAGCAATCTAGGGCGACCGCAGGAAAGAGTCCGCATCGTGCCCCTTTCCAAGCTTGATGCTTCAGAGATCGACATGTTGACGGTCGTGCTGATCGGTTCGACGGCCACCCGGCACTTCGTCGGCGCCGATGGCAGGGGCTGGGCGTACACGCCTCGCGACTATGCGAGAAAAACCGGGGCGCCGTCATGACCGTGCATTTCATCGGAGCCGGCCCCGGCGCCCCTGATCTCATCACCGTGCGCGGTCTTCGTCTGATCGAATCCTGCCCGGTCTGCCTTTTCGCGGGCTCGCTGGTTCCGGAAGCCCTGGTGCGCGCCGCTCCTTCCCACGCCAGGGTCATCGACACGGCGCCGATGACTCTCGACGAGATCGTCGCCGAAATCCGCGCGGCGCATCTCGCGGGTCTCGATGTCGCGCGAGTGCATTCAGGCGATCCATCCATTTACGGCGCGACTGCCGAACAGATGCGGCGCCTCGACGAACTGGGCATCCCATACGACGTCGTGCCGGGTGTTCCGGCGTTTGCTGCCGCAGCCGCCCTGCTCAAGCAGGAGCTCACGCTACCCGACATCGCCCAGACCGTGATCCTCACGCGAACCGCCATGAAGTCATCTCCGATGCCGCCGGGCGAAGACCTCGAGACGCTGGCCCGATCGGGTGCGACGCTCGCCATCCACCTCTCGGTGCGCAACCTGCGGAAGATTGAACGCGCCTTGACGCCAATCTACGGCGCGGAATGCCCGGTCGTGGTGGCCTACCGGGTCAGCTGGCCCGATGAACTCATCCTTCACGGCACGTTGTCGACGATCGCCGAGAAGGTTCGTGCAGCAAAGCTCACCCGCACGGCTCTCGTGCTCGTGGGGAAGGTCCTGGGCAATCACGAGTTCCGCGACTCCGCGCTCTACGATGCAGGTCACCAGCACGTTTTGCGGCATCGCAAGACCAACCGATCGCCTACCGGTCGATCAGCGTAATGAGGCTGGCTGCGTCGGACGCCGTCGTCGCAGGGGGTTTTGCCGGCCGTTCGATCATGACAACCATCAATCCGAGCGTTCGCGCTGCGGCCAGCTTCGCGTCCGTCGCCGAACCCCCGGAGTTCTTCGTCACCAGGACTTCCATATTTTCTCCGCGCATCAGCGACATCTCATTGGTGACAGTGAACGGCGGCCTTGCCCGTATCAAGGTCCATCGTGGCGGGAGCGGCGAGCCCGGAGTCTCAATCGTCCGCACGATGCCGCTCAAGTCGGGTCGAGCGAAGAAGTGCGCAAGCGACTTGCGTCCGATGGTGAGCATCACGCGTCGGCCTTCGGGAATCGCGCTCGCTCCCTGCGATGAATCCGCCACGCGGTGCCATTTGTCGGCGGCACCTGCCGTCCAAGGAGGTCTTTCAATACGTAGGTACCGCAAGCCACAGGCCTGGGCGGCATCGAACGCATGACGGGAAATCTGCGCTGCAAACGGATGCGATGCATCGAGAAGCAGGTCGATGCCCTGTTCCCTCAGGAACTCGGCCAACTTGTCGGCGCCTCCAAATCCATGCATGCGAACGCGACCCGCGGGCAGCGTGGGCGACCGGGTGGCGCCAGCCAGAGACGTCGTGACATCGTGGCCCCTTTTGAAAAGGCGGGATGCCAGCTCCCGAGCCTCCGAGGTTCCTCCGATGATCAGTATTCGTCTAGCCACTCCCAACGAACGCCTCCGAGCGGCCGACGTCGGTTTCCCGGTCAACTTTGGGCAGGGGGACTTCAGCAGTGCCGGAGCGCCGGGCAGTTGAAGGTGCCGCAGAAGCGCCTTCGGGTGCCGCCGGTGAACATGCAACCGTGGTCCACTCGCGTCTGAACTCATCCTTCGTGTTGGAGTTGGGCATAGTGTGTCTGTATAATTCGATGACCTCCCTTTCGACAACCTTGGACGGATTTCAATTGAAGAGCCAGCCGACGAATCTCCCCGATGCGCGGAAGGAGCCGTTTGGCGAAGACCCGGGGTTCGCCAGGCTCGATGGCGAGGCCTTTCCGGAATTCCGACCGGGTAGCGTGTGGTTGGTGGGAGCGGGCCCAGGTGCTCCCGGATTGATGACGCTCCTGGCCTTCCACGCCCTGCAATCGTGCGACGTCGTGGTCTACGATGCCCTTGTCAATTCCGACATCCTGCGCTGGGTCCGCAAGGGCGCGGACCTCGAGTATGCGGGGAAGCGCGGAGGCAAGCCCTCCCCCAGGCAACCGGACATATCGTTCAGGCTCATAGAGCTCGCGCGCCAAGGCAGGCGGGTGCTTCGGCTCAAGGGTGGCGACCCGTTCATCTTCGGTCGCGGTGGAGAAGAAGCAGGACAGATCGCAGAGGCAGGTATTCCATTTCGCATCGTCCCCGGCATCTCGGCCGGGATTGGCGGACTTGCCTATTCGGGCATCCCCGCCACGCACCGCGACACCAATCATGCCGTGACATTCCTGACGGGCCACGACGCCTCCGGCCACATGCCGGCGAACGTCGACTGGGGAGCCATCGCCACGGCAACGCCCGTCATCGTGATGTACATGGCCATCAAGCACCTCGCTGCCATTGCGGCGGAACTCGTGAAGGGCGGGCGCGACCCCCGCCAGTGCGTGACGATCGTGTCCCATGCCACGCTGCCCCATCAAATGGTGAGCGAGACCACGCTCGAGGACGTTGCCGATTTCCTCGTATCGCACGAGCCACCAACTCCCGCCATCGTGATCGTCGGCAACGTCTCGAACTGGCGGCGCATCCTCGACTGGTATTCGGCTTCGCTGCGGGAGAACAGGATTGGCTGACGCTTTTGTCGTTGCCGCTCCCGCGTCGGGTTCCGGGAAGACGGTGATCACTCTTGCCCTGTTGCGGGCGTTCAAGGACGCAGGACTGAAAGTAGGGTCTGCCAAGATCGGACCTGACTACATCGATCCACGCTTCCATGAAGCGGCGACGGGGCGTCCCTGTGTCAACATCGATTCCTGGGCCATGCGCCCGCAGATGGTGGGCAGCCTCCTTCAGGAGGCGGCAAGCGACGTCGACCTCGTCATCCTCGAAGGAGTCATGGGCCTTTTTGACGGGGCGGAGGACGGGCGCGGCTCGACAGCCGATGTATGCGAGGATTTCAAGCTGCCGGCTGTCCTCGTGGTCGACGCCACGCGGCAATCGCAGTCGATCGCGGCGCTCGTTCACGGTTTCGCCACGTTCAGGAAGCGATTGAAATTCGGTGGCGTCATCGTGAACGGCGTCGCCTCGGCGAGACATGCTGAGATCCTCAGGAAAGCCGTACCTTCGGATCTTCTCCTCGGGCTTGTGCCGCGGATCACCGGCCTTGAGCTGCCGTCCCGCCATTTGGGGCTCGTCCAGGCGACCGAGCACGACAGCCTGGACAGCTTCATTGCCCGGGCGTCCGAGGTCGTTGCACGCTCCGTGGACCTTGATCGACTTCGCGAGATTGCCGGCACAGTTCGTCAGGCGAAGACGAAAACGCTGCCTTTGCGGCCTCTGGGCCAAGTGGTTGCCGTGGCGAACGACGCCGCCTTCGGCTTCTCGTATCAACATATCCTGGCGGGCTGGGCGGCCCAGGGAGCAGAAATTCGCTTTTTCTCGCCGCTGGCCGATCAGGCACCCGCTCGCGACGTCGATGCGATCTTCCTCCCGGGTGGGTATCCAGAGCTTCATGCCGGCGTGCTGTCTGGCAACTCGACCTTCCTCGACGGGCTTCTCCAAGCTGCGGCAGGCGGCAAGATGATCTACGGCGAATGCGGAGGGTTCATGGTGCTTGGCCGCCTCCTCGTCGACGCCAAGGGGAAGGCGCACCCCATGGCGGCGTTGCTTCCGCATTCGACGACTTTCGCGACGCGCAAGCTGTCACTTGGCTATCGTCAACTGCGCCATCAAAGTGCCCTTCCGTTCCCCAGGCGGCTTCGTGGCCACGAGTTCCACTACTCCTCCCTCGCAGAACCCGTCTCGGGTGAGCCACTCTTCGAGATGACCGACTCGCTCGGGACGGAGCTTGCTTCGACGGGGCTGCAGATCGGCCGGATCATGGGATCTTACGCGCATGTCATCGACAGCAGCGAGGCGGCATGACCCGGGCCATCATGGTCCAGGGGACCGGGTCCGACGTGGGCAAGTCGCTCACTTGCACGGGGCTTGCGCGGGCCTTCGCCAATCGCGGCCTCGCCGTGAGGCCCTTCAAGCCCCAGAATATGTCGAACAACGCCGCCGTCACAGTCGATGGAGGAGAGATCGGACGGGCTCAGGCTCTTCAGGCACTCGCAGCACGCGTTCCCACGAGCGTCCACATGAATCCCGTGCTCTTGAAGCCGCAATCTCCGACCGGTTCCCAGGTCATCCTCCAGGGAAAGCGCCACGCCACCATGGAAGCTCGCGAGTTCATGGAGGAACGCACGCGATTCCTCCCGCAAATACTGGAAAGTTTTGGCAAGGTTTCGCGCGAGGCCGACCTCGTCATCGTCGAAGGCGCGGGCTCTGCAGCAGAGGTCAACCTGCGCGCCGGTGACATTGCCAACATGGGCTTCGCCGAAGCGGCAGGTCTCAACGTCCTGCTGGTCGGCGACGTTCATCGCGGTGGCGTCATTGCCAGCATCGTCGGCACTGCGGCCATCGTATCAGAAGAGGACCGCAGGCGTTTGAAGGGCGTGATCGTCAACAACTTCCATGGCGATCCGGCGCTTTTCGACGACGCCAGGAAGATCATAGAAGACGTGACGAGGCTCCCCGTTTTGGGAGTCGTGCCGCATTTTGCCAATGCCAGGAGGCTCCCGGCCGAGGACTCCCTCGGACTTCTGGGCAAGGCCGGCGACACGTTCGGCGCGGTGCGCGTTGCCGTGCTTTCGCTGCCGCGCATCGCCAACTTCGACGACCTCGACCCGCTGTGCCTTGAGCCTAACGTGCAGGTGGTGTTCGTGGACCCGGGAAAGCCCGTGCCGTCGGATGTGTCCTTGATCATCATACCCGGATCGAAGTCGACCATATCCGACCTGGCGTTCCTTCGCGCGCAGGGATGGGACATCGACATCGTAGCCCACGTACGTCGCGGCGGAAGGGTGTTGGGCCTGTGCGGCGGCTACCAGATGTTGGGGCGCGCCATCCGCGATCCAGGAGGAGTGGAAGGTCCGAAGGGTACCGTGGCCGGCCTTGGCCTTCTCGACGTGGAGACGACGCTGACGGAGGAGAAGCGGCTGGAGCTGGTCGATGCCGTTCACGCATCCTCGCAGCTTCCACTGAAAGGGTATGAGATTCATCTTGGCGAAACGAAAGGCCGGGATTGCGCCCGGCCGTTCGCGCGCGTCGGCGGCACCCCGGAAGGGGCGAGTTCGCCGGACGGATTGGTGGCGGGCACGTACATTCACGGATGCTTCGTGAGCGATGGCGTCCGCAGCTACATGCTGAACAAACTCGGCAAGGAAGATGGCGCGAGCATCTCGTACACGGAAATGGTGGACGCGACACTCGACGAGCTTGCGAGCCACCTGGCCCGGCATGTGGACCTCGACCGCGTTCTCGACCTGGCGGCGCCCGCCAAATGATCCAATTCATGTTGTCCTGGACTCTTTCGATCGCTTTCGCGGCGTTGCTCGTAGAGAGAGCGGTAGGCTATCCGCGATGGCTGCAATGGATCTTCGGTCACCCCGTGATATGGGCCGGCACCATGATTTCCGCCCTGGAGCGTCGATTAAATCGCCGACCCGAGTCCAAGGGAGTCTCGAGGATCCTGGGCCTTGCAACCGTCGGCCTGCTCTTGCTGGTGGCACTGGCCCTGACGATCCCGGTCGCGTTGATCTGCAGGGCGCTTCCGTTCGGCTGGATCTACGAGGCGTTGATCGCCGTCCCGTTGATCGCCCAGTTTGAACTGCGCGAAACCGTTCGCGACGTGGCGAAGGGCCTCGACAAGAACATCGACGAAGGACGCCAGGCCGTGAGCCACATCGTCGGTCGCGATCCGGCGATGCTCGACGAAAGCGGGGTGGCGCGCGCCGCACTGGAGAGCCTCGCGGAGAACACCTCCGATGCGATCGTCGCGCCGGTTTTCTGGCTCGCTCTCTTTGGTCTGCCGGGCATCGCCGTCTACAAGGTGATCAACACGGCCGACAGCATGCTGGGGCACAGGACGAGCCGCTACCTCCATTTTGGCTGGGCAGCCGCCCGGCTCGATGACCTGGTGAACCTCCCCTGCTCACGTCTTACCGGCTTTCTCCTTGCTGGCGCGGCTTCGCTGACGAGCCCGACCCGCGCATCCGAAGCGATCGAGTTCATGTTCCGCGACGCTCGCAAACACCTCTCACCCAATGCCGGCTGGCCGGAAGCTGCATTCGCCGGTGCTCTCGAGATCAGGTTGGGCGGCCCACGCTGGTACGACGGAGTGAAACTCGACCTGCCGTGGATGGGACGTGGTCGTCAGCAGTTGACGAGCCGCGACATACGCGACGGTCTTGCGCTCCAGGGCCGCACGCTTTGGCTCTTCACGGGACTTGTCGGCCTCCTGGCAGTCTTCACCCCTTGAGAGTCCACGGCAGGCCGGACACCATGAAAACGACCTCGTCGCAGGCCGCCGCCAATCGCTGATTTGCGAATCCGGCCTCGTCGCGGAATCGACGCGCAAGAGGATTGTCGGGCACGATGCCCAACCCGACCTCATTCGACACGATGACGATCCGGGCTGCGAGGGATGGAAGGATGCCGGCAAGGGCTTCAACTTCGGCGCGAACGTCGAGGTTGACGTGCATGAGATTGCTGATCCACAGCGTGAGGCAATCGAAGAGCATGAATGACTGCGGATCATCCCTCCTCTTCAGGATTTCGAGGACGCGTATTGGCTCCTCGATCGTCACCCAGCCGCCGCCACGTCGAAGGCGATGGGTGGCGACACGCTCTTTCATCTCATCGTCCCCGGCTTCCGCGGTCGCGATGTAAACCCGCTGGCCCAAGTGAGCCGTCGCCAGGGTCTCGGCATACCGGCTTTTGCCGGATCGGGCTCCGCCGAGAATGAGCGTTCGCCGGCTCACCGCGGCGGAAGGCGGGCGATGAAGTGTCCGCGCATTCCCTGCGGCCACTGGCGAAAGGGCACCTCGCCCCTGGCGCTCAGCCCGTGAAGATCGAAGTACTCCAGTATCGCTTCCGCGGATTCGCGTACCGGCTTGAAGTCGCCTGCGAGGTACGAAAAGCGCTCACTGTCGCGAATGGCGACATTGCAGTGCCGGGTGCAGGCCCACAGGCACGCCTGCCGCTCGATCGACACGTCCGTTCGCTTGCGATCGGCGAGAAGCTTCCGCATTTCCTCCAGCAGCATCTCCCCACCCGGGACGCCGTTCGGACCAAGCTGATCCTCGCGGCTGAACCGGCACGTAGTGCAAAAGACAATGGCCCGCATGAAGTCTGCCCGAGATTGCGATTGACGGAAGCCATATCTCAATGGGAAAGATCAGGCGATCTGTCAACCTTACGGGTGACCATGAGCCCGCCATCGATTGCATTCGTCGCATCCGACGCCCCCGAGGCAGTCGAGGCTCGAAAGGTGCTTGCGCGCAAATACGGCAACGGAAAGCCCATGGAGGCCGACGTCATCGTGGCGCTGGGAGGCGATGGGTTCATGCTCCGCACGCTGCACAAGTATGGCACGCGGGGCGTTCCGATCTATGGAATGAACCGGGGCTCGGTGGGCTTTCTGATGAACGAATACCGGGAGGCGGACGTAGTCGAGCGGCTGGCCCAGGCCGACGCCACCGTCATCCATCCGTTGATGATGGTGGCGAAGGACGCGGCAGGAAAGAAGCATCGCGCGCGGGCGTTCAACGAGGTGTCGATGCTGAGGCAAACCTACCAGGCCGCGAGACTGACAATCATCATCGACGGCAAGGAGCGCCTCAATGAGCTCATCAGCGATGGCCTGCTGGTCTCCACTCCCGCCGGGTCGACGGCCTACAATCTTTCAGCTCACGGACCGATCCTGCCCATCAACTCGCGGCTCCTGGCGCTGACGCCGCTCAGTCCGTTCCGGCCTCGGCGCTGGCGCGGGGCCATACTTCCCCATGAAGCGCGCGTCAAAATCATCGTCGAGGAGGCGGAGAAGCGTCCGGTCGCCGCGGTCGCGGACCACCAGGAGTTCCGCGACATTCAATCGGTGGAGATCGAGGAAGACTCCTCGATAGGCGTTCGACTGTTGTTCGATCGCGACCATAGCCTTGCCGAGCGCGTTCTCGCCGAACAATTCCGTTTCTAGGAGAGTGGCTTCAGGCGGCCCGGCTTAGATTCGAGCGAAGCCTCGAGGCGACCGCGCTGGCCCTCACGGTGCCATATCTAACCATGAAGGACAGTAGCTTGTTCTTCTCGACTGCGGTCAGCGCCTCGTAGTGCGCGATGATCAGCTCGACCACCCGGACGCCGAACACGTCCGAGGACACGTCCTCGCCGCTCTGGCGAACCGACCTCTCGACGTCGATGGCCGCCCGGATGAGCTGCGTGGTCGGCGCCGACAACCCGGTTCGCCCCAATGCCGATCTCACGCCCATCGATCCCCGACCGAAGAGAAGAGCCTCGATCCGCCGGTGGGGGACGCGTGAAAGCTGGGCAATCGCACGTGTCACGATGCGCATTTCGCCCACCGCCGCGGCTCGCAGCACGATCGACGCCGTGAGCAGGTTCTTGTTCAGAAGGAACGGAATGGCGCGATCGAGCTCTTCCTCACTGGCGCAGGCGAGCACCGTCAGGATCGCCGTCTCTTCCGCATCGGCGACGACTTCCGATGGAGGCGTCGCGATCGGCACGCCGGACTGGCTCAGGTAGCGATGCATCTTTCCCGAGGTGCGCTTGGCGTGGAGTATGCGGATTTCGAGAGGGAGGTCCGAGCGATCGATGAGCCTGTCGGTGATTTCACTGACGTCCGAGAAACGGGTGTAGAGCATCCGGTATTCGCCGTCGCGCGGTTCGAATGCTTCGTTGTCGAGAAGTGCCGCGCACACCTGCCAGTCGCATGACTTGAGGATCATGCCCTTGCATTCGGGCGTGACGTCGGCGCGTGTGGCGATCTGCGACTGCCGCGAGACGTCTCCCACCTTGAGGATGGCGGCCATGCGGCCGCCGTCGATGGACACTGCGGACGCCACGAACGGGAGCGACACTTCGTCTTCGTCGGCGACGATAGAGAATACGACATCCGCGTGGAGCGCCGGCACCGTGGCCAGGTACTGCGCCAGCGCTTGACGGACCTCGAAGACCGGATCGGAGCTGAGCTTGAGCAGGCTCGGAATGACGGCATCTCTCTCCGTCGCAGGCGTCCCGACGTCGCGCAGCAGGTCTCCCAACTGGCGGGCAAGCTCCTTTCGCGCATCGGCTCCGCCTTGGAGCAGGACGTCGTCGAAGACACGCGTGTCGAGTGAGGGTGGATGGTTCTGACTCAAGGCAGATGACCCGTTGAAGTACGCCGTGACCATCGAAACGGTCGGCAATTTCAAGGGCTAGCGTGTCAGACAACGATTAACATCAGGTTTACCATAAGACACCGCGCAAATCCGTCAATTCTTCGCGCCGGCTCGCCCGAGATCCTCGGCGATCGCCTGCGCAGTGACCGCCGTCGTGACGGGCGAGAGCTGCACCACGGCTGCGGTTTCCATAGGCAGAACGGGCCGCATCAGCATGCGGTAGAGCGCGAACACTCCGATGCCCGCATAGACGATGAGGAGATAGAGCATGAACCCGCTCGATCCGAAACGACGCATGAACTCGCCCGCGAACAGCGGCCCGAGGATGGCACCGAGTCCATAGAGGAGGATGAGCCTGCTCGCTGCGCCAAGCATCTGGTCCTTGCTGAGGTGGTCGTTCGCATATGCGATGAGCAACGGATAGAGCGGGAGCGCTATCGCGCCGAACGCAGCGAACAGCGCGATGAGGAGAAACGGATGGATGGCGGCGGCGGGAACGCACAAGCCTGCGATCGCCGCCGCGCCGAGCGCCAGCGCCACGACCATGCGGCGCCGATCGAACCGATCGGACAGCACACCCAGAGGATACTGCGAGAAGATCACGACGATCGGCGGCAGCGCCATCATGATCGAAATGTACGTCAGCGACATTCCCTGGGTGATCCCGAACACGGCACCCATGCTGAAGAATGCGCTTTGGCCGAGTCCATTTGCGAAGATTGCAATCGCCGCAAGTGGAGACGCCCTGTAGACGTCGACGACGTCGACACCCTTTGCGGTCTGGATGTTAGGGGGTTCTTGCTTGACGAGGGAGATCGGAACGAGTGCCGCGGCAAGCAGCGCCGACACGACGATGAACCGGGCAAACCCGCTCGAGTCGGTGATGTTCAGGAAGAGCTGTCCGGTGCCGAGCGCCGTGTAGGTGATGGTCATGTAGAGGGACAGAAGCTTGCCGCGCATCTCGTTGGTGGCGGACGCGTTGAGCCAGCTCTCGCAGATGATGTAAAGTCCGGAAGTGCAAATGCCGGCCACGAAACGCATCGCGAACCAAAACGCCGGATGAACCCACAAGGGGATGAAAAGCACGGATGTCGATGCGATCGCCGCCAGCGCCGCGAACACACGGATGTGGCCGACATAGGTGACGAGCCTCGGCGTCAGGTACGCGCTGATGATGAGGCCGAGCGAATACGCCGACATGATGAACCCGGTCGTCGTCGTGTCGAAGTTCTCCGCGGCGGCGCGGATGCCTACCAGCGAGCCGTTGAGCCCGTTGCCAGTTGCGAGAAACGAGATGCCGAGCAGAAGCGCCCAGACGGCTCTTGCATTGCTGAACATCAGGGGAACCTACGCCGGGCGCGGCACAGGGGAAAGGTCAGACGACGCCCACCTGGCGCAATTTGAGGTCGATGATCGAGGCGTCGAACGGCTTGACGAAGCATTCCGACGCGCCGCCCCATATGACTCGTCCGATGCGGCCGGCGTCGCCACGATCGGCATAGACGAGGACTTTCGGCGCCTTGCCGTACGGGACGCGGTTAAGCTGCTGAATGAAGTCGTAGCTGTCGGCGCCTTCGAGCTCTTCCGGCATGACGATGATGTCGGGCATGTTCATCCGGAACAGGGATTCCGCCTGGTCGGCGTCTTCGACGATGGCGAGTTCGAACCCGTACCACGCGAGAAGTCGCATCAGATGGCGACGGTCGTTTTCGTCTGCAGCAATGATCAAGCATTGGGTCATTGCAAGTTGGTCCTCAAACTTACTTCGGTGCCCGGGCAGCTGCCCTTGCGCACGAGTCCTGCGCTTTGTTGGTTAATCGCCCGTTAACATTCCGCGCGAGCCGCAAAAAACTGCCAAAAACCCATGCAAATTCAGAAGCTTAAAAATGGCCCTTGAACGGCCCTGCAATCCTTGTGAAGTCGGCGTGATTGCAGGCTTGCGCGCGACTCGCCCAGTCGACTCGCATTTGCATGCTGGCAGGCAGGGTTGATTCCTGGATATTGCGAGGGGACCTGGACGATGGCTGGATTGTGGTTCGAGGAGCTTGAGCCGGGGCGATCCTATGCTCACCCAATCACCCGCACCGTCACGGAAATGGACAATGTCCTCTTCTCAACCTTGACGATGAATCCACAACCACTTCACATCGATCGGCACTTCGCTGCACAGACGGAATGGGGCCAGCCCCTCATGAACAGCCTGTTCACGCTTGGGCTCATGATCGGGATCTCGGTCAACGATCTTACGGTGGGAACGATCGTCGCCAACCTGGGGATGACGGAGGTGAAGTTCCCTGCCCCCCTGTTCCAGGGCGACACGGTTCGCGTTACGACCGAGGTCGTCTCGAAGCGCGAGAGCCGGTCGCGGCCTGACGCCGGCATCGTCGAATTCCAGCACCGCGCATTCAAGCAGGACGGCACGCTGGTCGCCGAATGCCGCCGCCAGGTCTTCATGCGCAAGCGTCCCACGTCATGACACTTTCGCCACGCTCGCTTCTGTTCGTGCCAGCCGACAGCGAACGCAAGATCAGCCGTGCGCTGTCGTCCGCAGCCGATGCGTTGATCCTCGATCTCGAAGACTCGGTTGCGGAGGGAAACAAGGCCGCGGCGCGGTCTCTCGCCGCAGAGGTGCTTGGTCGCCCTCGTCCCAAACCTATATTCGTCCGCGTGAACGCCTTGAGCACGTCCTTTGCCAAAGCGGATGTCGATGCCGTGATGCCTGGAAAGCCGGATGGCCTGATTCAGCCGAAGACTCGAAACGGACAGGATGTGCTCGAGCTCGCCGCCATGGCCGGCCAGTGCCCGATCATTGCCATCTCGACGGAGACGGCGGCCTCGCTCCTCGACATGGCCTCCTACGGCAAGGCCTCGTCCGTTCTCCTGGGACTGAGCTGGGGCGGTGAAGATCTTTCGGCTGAGCTTGGTGCCAGTTCCAATCGTGACGAGAAGGGTGCGTACACCGATCCCTATCGCCTGGCGCGCGCGCTTTGCCTGCTCGGCGCGCGAGCGGCCGGCATCGAGCCCATCGACTCCGTCTACACCAACTACCGCGACCCGGCCGGACTCGAAGCCGAATGCCGGGAAGGTGCCCGCGAAGGGTTCTCGGGGAAGCTTGCCATCCATCCCGATCAGATCGCTATCATCAACGCATGCTTCACGCCGTCCCTTGAGCAGCGCGCGAGAGCCGAGCGCGTCGTGGCGGCGTTCGCTGCGAAGCCTCAGGCGGGCGTAATCGGTCTTGACGGCGAGATGCTGGACATGCCTCATCTCCTTCGCGCCCAACGCGTGCTCGCCCGGACGAGGAAGCCCGGAGCCTGAAGGAGTCCTTTATGGCGAATGATGAGGCCCTGCTCGTCGTCGATATCCAGTATGATTTTTGTCCGGGCGGCAGGCTCGCAGTCGACAAAGGCGACGAAATCATCCCGGCGATCAACCAGCTGATGCAGGATTTCGAGCATGTCGTGCTGACGCAGGATTGGCACCCGCCCGATCATTCCTCGTTTGCATCCCAGAACGAGGGCAAGCGACCCTTCGAGACGGTGCAGGTCTCGTACGGACCGCAGACGCTCTGGCCCGATCACTGCGTGCAGGGTTCGGAAGGAGCCGAGTTCCATCGCGCTCTCGAAGCGAGGAAAGCCGAGCTGGTCGTGCGAAAGGGATTTCGCCGCGAAATCGACAGTTATTCCGCCTTCTTCGAGAACGATCGCAAGACTCCCACCGGACTTGGAGGATATCTCACCGAACGAGGTATCAAGCGGATCACCCTCGCCGGCCTCGCGACGGATTTCTGTGTCGGCTACTCGGCCCTCGATGCCAGGCGGCTGGGTCTCGGCGTAACCGTCATTGAGCGGGCTTGCCGAGCCATCGACCTCAACGGCTCACTCGACGGCATGAGGCAGCAGTGGAAGAAGGCGGGCGTCAAAGTCGCCTAGTCCGGACGCCTCATTCGCCACGCTTCGGTCACCGTTGCATATTCGCTGTATCCCATCCGAGCGATCAGTTTCATCGCCGCGGTGTCGACGCGGCCATCGTGCACATAGCGCTCGTCGAGGTGAGTTCCGACGACCCGGCCGATGACGAGGAAATTCGACGCCGTGCCGTCGTCACCCGGCAGCGGAACGACCTGATGCAGCTTGCATTCGAAGCAGCCCGGGGAAGCCGCGACGCGCGATGGACGAATGAGGCGGCAATCGGCCTTCTCGAGGCCGGCCAGCTCGAACTCGTCGATATCCGGTGGAACGCGCGAGGAAGAAATGTTCACCGCCTCCCTGAGGTCCCATGTCGCAAGATTGACGGCGAACTCGGCCGTTTCCTCGATGTTGCGAAGGGAGTCCTTTCGGCCCGACGACCCGAACACGAGATAGTAGGGATCATCTGCGACGGCGTTGAAATAGCTGTGCGGGGCGAGGTTGGAACGTCCGCTCTTCGACAGCGTGGACACCCACGCGATTGGACGCGGCGCGACGAGTGCCTTGAAGGGGTCGACGGGAAATCCGTGCGCTCCTCGTCGTGCTTCGAAGAACATCAGCGCCCATCCAGGTATCGGGGAAGATCGGCAACGCTTTTGAGGACGATGTCGGCGTGAATGCCGAAATCCTCGACTACGCTGTTCCCGCTCAGCACACCGATCACCACGGCGACGCCTGCCTCCTTGCCCATCTCGAGGTCGTGAAGGTTGTCGCCAACCACGGCGACTTCCGACGGCTCGAGTCCGCATGCCCCGCAGAAGGCATGCACCATGTCGCCTGCCGGTTTCGCCCTTGCAACCGAATCGTATCCGGCGACGAAATCGACGAGGGCCGCAAGCCCGAGCATCGCCACGTGGCTGCGTGCCGAGTTTTCACCATCGTTCGTGGCGATTCCGATTTTCATTCCCCGACCCTTCAGGTCTGCGAACAGGTCTACGAGCGGGACGAGAGGCCGAATGTACTTCGTCGACTTGGTCTTGAAATCATGGTCCACTTGCGCAATGCGCTCCCGCCTGGTCGCTTCGTCCAGCCCGGGCCACCAGAGGTCGACGAGCTGGTCCGTCGTTCCTGCCGCGAGCATGGAATTTGCCTTGAAGTTGTTGGCGGTCGCATCGAAGCCTGATGCCCGCATGACGTCGTCCCAATGCGATTCGCGACCGGGGAAAGCCTCGGCGAGCATTTCGCGATAGACGGGCAGCCACGTGGCCATGACGTCGATCAGCGTCCCGTCCTTGTCGAAAAGGATGCCGCGAATGCCCATGGTCATCCCGTCCATCGCGAAATCAAATCCCTTGGGTCGGGCCTCGGCCGATCTTCGAGGGGTTGCGTCGAGGCTCCGAAGTAGAAGTAGCCCGCAACGCGCTCGCTGGGTTCGAGCTTCATGAGACGCCGGATCTCTTCGTCATAAGCGGGCCAGTCCGTATTCCATTGGCAGCCGACCCCGAGGGCCGTTGCCGCGAGCAACATGTTCTGCCCAACGGCGCCCGCGGAAAGCTCCTGCTCCCACTCCGGGATCTTGGGGTGCGGGCGAGCGCGCGAGATCAGAGCGAGCACCGTGGGTGCCCGAAGGAAAAAACCCCTCCAGAACGCAAGCGTTTCCTCGGCAGCTTCGGGATGAAGCACTTTCCAGCGCCGGGCCAGGCAGTCTCCGAACGCGTTTCGCGCGTCCTTCTCGAAAAGGATGAAGCGCCAAGGAGCCAGCTTTCCATGATCCGGCACGCGCACCGCCAACGTCAGGATCTCGAGCAGCTGGGACTCGGTGGGACCCGGCTCGCCCATGGCCTTCACGGAGGCCGAGCGCCGCGTGGAGAGCAACGTCTTGGCGCTGCTCGCATCGTTCAAGGAGAAATCGTCCATGGTTCCTACTGGATATGGGCCAGAACTGCTGACTGACCACAAGATGAATGTCAAGAACGGTTGGATTTGCGGGGATGCGTTAACCGAACATTAAGCATGGCGTTGCCGGCCATGCCACCCCATGACACGGTTTATTCGCCGACCGGAAGGTTGGGGGGCTTGTACGTAAGTCTGATGGGGAACACAAACATGCACATTGGCTTCGGCCGTGCATGCCAGGCAAGTGGGGGCCGCCGTCTCTTGACGGTGGCCCTTTGCGCCTCTCTCGCCGTGGCGTCGGCACCGTCGATGAATTTGCTGGCCGCCGCGCCGAACCCCGATACCTCATCCGACATCACCGGCTCCCTGGCACCGCCCGAGGCGCCTTACGAGGTTCGGACCTACATCACGGCTGCAGGCACCGAAGGCTTCGAGCTCGCAGGTCGACTGAGGGAGTTCGGCGGTCTCATAACCAAGCCGATCTCCTGGCGCGTGTTCAAGGTCTTTGCCGATGAGACGAGCACCATGGATGAGGTCTACAGGGACGATCAGGCCGTCGCCCAATTTAGGGCGGCGCCCGGCGACTATCGGATCGAGATCTCCTACGGCCTCGCCGTCTTCTCGCGCACGCTGACACTCGAGCCAGGCCACCATCTCTCGGTGGTGTTCAACCTCAACGTCGGTGGGCTTCGCGTACTGTCTCGTTTGTCCGCGATGACGACCCACGTTTCGTTCCATACCTCGCATCGCATCTATGCGATGTCGGGCGAGTATCGCGGTCGCATGCTTGCCGAGAACGCGGTTCCAGGTGAACTGCTTCGTCTGCCGGCCGGCCGCTATCGCATCGAGAGTGAACTGTCTCCGGGAAATGCCCTCGCCGGAACCGACATCGACATCAAGCCCGGGATGCTGAGCGCGGTCGAAATCGACCATGCTGCCGGCATCGCCCACCTCACGTTCGAAAGTCCGGGGCCCGAAGGCGTCGACTGGCAAGTCATCGATGGGGATGGGCGCATCGCTGGCACCGCGGCGGGCGAGTCCGTCGACATGATCCTCAATCCCGGCCGCTACCAGGTGATGGTCTTCAAAGGCTCCGAGGTTCGCAGGACCGCCCTGACGATCAAGGCCGGCCAGAGCCTCGACATCGACCTAGGCCGCTGAGTCCAGATCGCCGGCCTGCTTGCGGCGAACGTCGGGCGGCATCGCCTCGTCCTGCAAGAGTGCAATGGCCTCGGAAAGCGCCAGGGACTTCTGTTCCTGCGATCCAAGTCGGCGCATGTTCACGCTGCGCTCTTCCATCTCCCGCTTCCCGACGACGAGAATCACCGGGACCTTCGAGAGAGAATGTTCGCGGACCTTGTAGTTGATCTTCTCGTTGCGAAGATCGGTCTGGACAAGCATGCCCGCATTCTCGAGCATCGAAGCCACCTCGCCGGCATACTCGTCTGCGTCCGAGACGATGGTCGCCACCACCACCTGCAGCGGCGCTACCCAGAGGGGGAACGCCCCGGCATAGTGCTCGATGAGAATGCCAAGGAAGCGCTCCATCGACCCGCAGATGGCGCGATGGATCATCGATGGGGTCTTCTTCCCGCCGTCCGAGTCGACGTAGAAGGCGCCGAACCGTTCTGGCAGGTTGAAGTCGACTTGCGTCGTGCCGCACTGCCAGTCGCGTCCGATCGCATCCCGGAGGATGTATTCGAACTTCGGACCGTAGAAGGCACCCTCGCCGGGGTTGATCCCTGTCTTGATGGCGCCGCCCGACTGCTTGGCGATCTGCTCCAGCACTCGGTGCATCGCACTTTCGGCCCGATCCCAGAGCTCGTCGGCCCCCACTCTCTTCTCAGGCCGCGTCGAGAGCTTGACCACGATCTTGTCGAAACCGAAATCGGCATATGTCGACAATATGAGATCGTTGATCTTCAGGCATTCCTCGGCGATCTGGTCTTCCGTGCAGAAGATGTGCGCATCGTCCTGGGTGAAGGCGCGAACCCGCAGGAGGCCGTGCAGGGCGCCGGATGGCTCGTAGCGCGACACCGCGCCGAATTCGGAAAGCCGCAGGGGAAGATCGCGGTACGACTTGAGACCATGCTTGAAGATCTGCACGTGACCGGGGCAGTTCATCGGCTTGATCGCAAAGACGCGTTCGTCCTCCGTCTCGGTGATGAACATGTGCTCGCGGTACCAGTCCCAGTGTCCCGAGGTCTCCCACAGTGACTTGTCGAGAATCTGCGGAGCGTTGACCTCGCCGTACCCTGTCTCCTTGAGCCGTCGCCGCATGTAGGAGATGAGCGCCTGGAAAAGCGTCCATCCCTTGGCATGCCAGAAGACGACGCCGGGTCCCTCCTCCTGAAAATGAAAAAGGTCCATCTCCCTGCCGAGTCTGCGATGGTCGCGCTTTTCAGCCTCTTCCAGCGCCCTGAGATGGTCCTGGAGCTCCTTGTCGTTGCGCCAGGCGGTGCCATAGATGCGGGTCAGCATGGGGTTCTTTGCATCGCCCCGCCAATAGGCGCCCGCCACCTTGGTCAGCTTGAAGGCGCTTCCGACGTGACCTGTGGACGGCATGTGGGGACCTCGGCAGAGGTCGATCCACTCTCCCTGGGAATAGAACTTGATGTCCTCGTCGCCCGGAATGGCATCCACGAGTTCCACCTTGAAGCCCTCGCCCTTCTTCCGGAAAAACTCCCTCGCCTCCTCCCGGCTCATCACCGACTTGGTGAATGGCGTGTTCTTCGCAACGATCTCCCGCATCTTCTTCTCGATGGCCGGGAAATCGTCGGGCGTGAAAGGCTCATTTCGAAAAAAATCGTAATAAAAGCCGTTCTCGATCACGGGGCCGATGGTGACCTGGGTGCCCGGATAGAGCGACTGGACCGCTTCGGCTAGGACATGCGCGGCATCGTGCCTGATGAGGGGTAGCGCCTCCTCGTCGTCTCTGACGATGAATCGGACCGAAGCATCCTCCGTCAACGGATCCGAGAGGTCCGTTAAGGATCCATTTACCTCCATTGCCACCGCTTTCTTCTCGAGCGATTTCGCGATCGAGCCGGCAATGTCGCGGCCGGACAGTCCAGGCTGGAACTGCCGTTTCGCACCATCGGGGAAGGTGAGGGTGATCATCTGACCTCGAGCTCACTCCTGCTGACCGCGCAGGTAAGCGTGTGTCCAGGATGGACTGAATTGGGGCTTTTGCCTCTTCGTCCCCGCCACGTCAACTCCAAAGGTTAACGTCCGACGCTCAATCTAGGATTGGCACCTGCCGTTACAACCCAACCGATTGTTAACCAATATCCTGCAATTTACACGAGAACGAAAATACATCAGATGAGGCCACGAGCGATGCGTACTCTTTTGAAATTCCATAGCAAATGTCTTTTGGCGGGCACCTTGATGATGACCGGCACATCGATAGCCCAGGCCGCAGACCTTCCACCCCCGCCTCCGCCCGACGATTTGCGACCCTCAACTTACGATTGGACCGGTCCTTATGTTGGAGGATTTGCATCCGTCGCCTGCCTTGACACCATGTACACGCCCCCCGGCAGCGATCCAGAGCTCGCCGGTTGCACTGGAGCAGGTGGACTCCTCGCCGGGTATGCCGTCCAGCTCGACAGGATCGTCCTGGGCATCGAGGGGGACTTTGGTTGGGGTGGTGAGGTGGCGTCCAACTCTCTCGACGACGTCGTTTACGATTTCGATACCATGACCTCCATCCGGGGACGGCTCGGATACGCTGTCGACTCTACCCTCATTTACGCTACGGCAGGAATTGGCTGGATCGACGCCACACTTACAGAAACTTCCATCGATGAGTCGGACTCCAAATGGCATGTCGGGTGGATGGTAGGTGGGGGGATCGAGCATGCGCTCTGGAACAACCTCAGCTTCCGCCTCGAGTACCTCTACGCCCAGTATGGCGAACGCACCTATGAGCTGAGCTGCAGCTGCACCATCGAGGCCGAACTCGACAACGTGCACATGACGCGCGCCGCGCTGACCTGGCATTTTGGCGCTCCGGTGGAGACCGGATACGCCTCCGTCGCCTACTAGCAGGGCTTGCGCCCCTGCCCCAGCTTCCAGAGGGCACGGAATGCGACGGGACTCTTCGGGACCGCGGGCGGCACCGGGTCGAACCCGGACGTTCCCAGGGGATGGCACCTGAGCACGCGGAAAAGGCCGAGGAGAAAGCCGGTCCAGCTACCGTGTGCCCGGATCGCCTCGGCCGCGTATTCCGAGCAGGTCGGAAGGTGGCGGCAGTGCCGTCCGAGGAGGGATGACAGGGTCAGCTGGTAGCCGCGAATGAGAAAGAGAAGAAGCCCCGCCACGGGGCCCATCTTCGTTTTTCCGGCACTCGTCGTCTTCTGGCTCATACCACTTGCTTGCGTCCTGCGACGTCATATAGGAGCTTGCCTCTATCCCAGCCCGATAGAGTTAGCTCCTCCATGGCCGAATCCAAACCGAACATCCTGTTCATCGTCGCCGATCAGCTCTCCGCTCCATTTCTCCCGGCCTACGGGCACAAGGTGGTGAAGACTCCGAACATAGACGCGCTGGCCGAACGCGGTGTCGTCTTCCGCAACGCGTACTCGCCGAGCCCGCTGTGCGCTCCTGCCCGAGCGAGCATCATGTCGGGGCTGTTGCCATCGGGCAGCGGCGTGTTCGACAACGCCGCGGAATTCGCATCCTCTATACCCACCTTCGCCCACTATCTCAGGCTTCAAGGATACCGCACCTGCCTGAGCGGCAAAGGCCATTTCGTAGGTCCCGATCAGCTGCATGGCTTCGAGGAGCGACTGACGACCGACATCTATCCTGCGGACTTCGGCTGGACCCCGGACTGGTCGCGCCCCGGCCAGCGCATCGACTGGTGGTTTCACAACATGTCGTCCGTGAAGCAGGCGGGCATCGCCGAGATCACCAACCAGCTGGAGTACGACGACGAAGTCGCTTTCCTCGCGACGCGCAAGATCTACGATCATGTCCGCTACGACGCTGATACGCCGTTCTGTTTCGTGGTATCGTTCACCCATCCGCACGATCCGTACGCCCCGCGCTCCGAGTTTTGGAACCTCTATCGCGACGAGGACATCGACATGCCGGCAACCGGCGTCATGCCCTACTCCGACCTCGATCCACACAGTCGCCGGCTCTACGACATGTGCGCCATGGGCGACTACGACATCACCGATGCCGACGTGCGGCGATCAAGGCGTGGCTACTACGCCAGCATCTCGTATGTCGACGAACTCATCGGAGGTCTTCTGAAAACGATCGATACGTGCGGTCTGACAGACGACACGATCATCGTCCTGTCCTCCGATCACGGGGATTTTCTGGGGGAGCGAGGGCTGTGGTACAAGATGTCGTTCCTCGAGCACTCTGCCCGCATACCGTTAATCGTTTCGAATCCCCAGCGCTACGCGGCCCGCGCCGTCGAGCAGCCGGCTTCCCTCGTCGACATCCTACCTACGCTCTGCGACATCGCTACTTCAGGCCACTCGCAGCTGGCTTCATCTGTCGACGGAGTGAGCCGCTACTCAATGCTCAACGGTGCTCCGGAAGACAAGGATGAATTGATCTACGGGGAGTATCTCGCAGAAGGCGCGGTCGCGCCGGTCTACATGGTTCGCCAGGCTGCCTTCAAGTTCATCGCAAGCGAGTCCGATCCCGACCAGCTCTACGATCTGAAAAAGGATCCCCACGAGCGAGAGAATCTTGCTGCCTCTCCCGCTCATTCGACAATCGTCTCGGATTTCCGTCGCAAGGTCGCGACGCGGTTCGATTCTGCGGCCACGAGGCAGCGTGTGCTCGAGAGCCAGAAGCGCCGGCACGTTCTCTTTTCTGCGCTGAAGCGCGGCAACTATTTTCCATGGGATTTCCAGCCCCTGCGTGATGCCTCCGAGCAGTACACGCGAAACCACATGGCGGTGATGGACCGCGATATCCAGTCGCGCTTTCCCAAGATCGAGTCTTAGTCGGGATCGTGAGAGACGGAGACCTTAGTAAGGCGTGCCGTCCCTGTGCTGGCCCTGCCAGGGTCCGCCGTTCCGCTTGATGGTCCTGAGATCGATCCCGGGATACGTGACGTTGTCCTCGAGGGCTCGGGTTCCGACCTCGATGTAGGTGACGGGCTTCGTCGAGCGATTGACGAGGTGGTGTCCATTCTCCACGCCTGCTTTGAATCCTGCGCTCATGCCGGCGGAAAGCGTGTATTCGCCGGAGTCGTCGACCAGGGTAGCTTCGCCCTCGATGATGTAGACCAGCTCGTCTTCGCGCTCGTGCCAATGCCGGAGCGACGACCAAACCCCCGGTGGAAGGATGGTCAGGTTGACGCCGAACTGCGTGAGGCCGAATTGATCACCGAGCGTCCGCTTTTCTCGGGTGTTGCAGGGTGCTCCCAAACCGCCGGGATAGTTTGTGCCAATGCGCGGCACGACATCGAGCGCGCGTATGACCTTCACGTCGCTACCCACTCTTCCGTTCCCCTCTCTTGGCCATCGCCTGGTCCACCGCGTCGACGACTGCATCGAACGTCAACAGGGTCGAAGCATGCCGCGCCTTGAAATCCTTGACCGGCGTCAGGGCCTCGAGGTCTCGCCACTTTCCCTGTGGCGCCGGCCCGCCTTCCTTCAGCATGGCATACATCTGCCGGCGAAGGGTCTTGAGATCGTCCGCGCTCGACCCCACCACATGGCGGGCCATTATTGAGGATGCGGCCTGGCCCAGGGCGCATGCCTTCACCTCGTGGCCGAAGTCGGTCACGACGTCTCCGTCCATGTTGACGTCCACGGTCACCTTGCTTCCGCACAGCTTGGAGTGAGCGACGGCCGTCGCATCGGGTGTCGCGAGTCGGGCATGGCGCCGAATATCTGCCGCAAATTCAAGGATTTTCTGGTTGTAGATGCGATCGAGCATGGCAATCACTATATCAGGGGCGAGGATCGCCGCGAGCGGCATTCAGCCCCGGCCAGGGCGGGAACCAGCCATAAGACGGCGGCATTAACGCTTGGGCCTTCCGGCTTTGCGGCTCGGCTTCCAGCATGGTATGTGAGGCGCCGACTTGCAGGGTTCAATGGCCACATTCGGTGGGACTTCCCGACAGGATTTGAAGCATGGACGCGCGTACCAAGAAATCTCCCGCACCCACTCGCCGGCCGACGAAGGACGAAGCCGAGGAGGCCGTGCGCACGCTCATCGCCTGGGCGGGCGACGATCCGAACCGGGAGGGTCTGCTCGATACTCCGAGCCGCGTCGTCAATGCCTACAAGGAATATTTCAAGGGTTATGACAAGGACCCGACCGAAGCACTGTCACGCACCTTCAACGACGTGAGCGGCTATGACGACATCGTCATGCTCAGGGACATCGAGTTTCATTCTCATTGCGAACACCACATGGCTCCGTTCATCGGGCGCGCCCACGTCGCCTATCTGCCGAGCGGCAACGTCGTGGGAATTTCAAAGCTCGCGCGAGTTGTCGAGCTCTATGCACGAAGACTCCAGACGCAGGAGACGATGACCGCCCAGATCGCCACCACAATCGATCAGTCCCTGAAGCCGCGCGGCGTCGCCGTGATGCTCGAGGCGGTGCACCAGTGCATGTCCATGAGAGGCGTCCGCAAGCCGAACGTCGCCACGATCACCACGCAGTTCACCGGCGCCTTCAAGACGGACGCGACGATGCAGTCGCGCTTCATGCAGCTCGTTCGGGCCCCTGCCGCCGGATTTGCGATCTAGCCGTGTCGTCCGCCCCGCAGCGCGAGGACGACGTAGTCTTCGCGCCTCGCTATGATGCGCGCGGTCTCGTGACCGCCATCGTGCAGGACGCCGATACGAACCAAGTACTCATGGTTGCCCATATGAATGCGGCGGCCGTCGACAGAACGCTGGCGACCGGCGAAGCTCACTTCTGGAGCCGGTCCCGCGGCCGGTTGTGGCGTAAGGGCGAAACCTCGGGCGAGGTCCAGGGCATCGTCGAAATCCTCGTCGATTGCGATCAGGACGCCATTCTCCTCAGGGTGAAGCCAAGGGGAAAGGGAGTGGCCTGTCACACCGGCCGGCGATCGTGCTTTTACCGTCGCCTAGACAGCGCCTCCCGACGTCTCGAGGACGTGGACGGAGTGGCGGCGCACGCCGTTGCCCCTTCTCGCCCCGACTAGCTTGCGCGGCGAAGGCTGTCGCCCTCGAGCAGGGACTGCTCCCGCTCCTTTTGCAAGCGGATCGCCGCGTCGCCGAGCGACACGAGGCCGTTCAGTCGGCCGTCGATGACGACCGGCATGTGCCGGATGCGTTTCTCCGTCATGATGCGAAGGATTTCGTCGCAGGTGTCCACGGGATGACAGACATAGACCTTGGGCGTCATGACGGCGGATGCCGGCATTTCCCCGGCGTCGGCGCCGAACTCGGCCATGGCCCATACGATGTCGCGTTCGGAGACGATGCCCTGCAGGGCCCGGCCGTCCTCCGAGATCACGACGACGCCGATCCTGTGCTCGGCGAGGATCTTGGCGAGCTCTCCGAGGGGTGTGCTGGCCGACGCGGTGACCACGCTGCGCCCCTTGTCCCTGAGGATCTTCTCAACAGTCATGCAATCTCTCCTGGCAATACGAGAATATTGCCGCCCCGTGATTGGCTTAGCATCGAGCCCTTGCACGAGATTGAAGATTTTCACTGCAAATTTACCGTTTCGGCTGGCGGTCCAGGACCCCGAGCAGAAGGAGTCCGGCTGCAAATCCTCCAAGGTGGGACTCCCAGGCGATTTGGCCCTCGTCGCCCGTACCTACGCCCGTCAACCCGAACAGCAGGTTGAGACCCAGCCACACGAGGATGAACGTGAGGGCCCGCCGATTGGTGAAGGTTTCAACGAGACTGAGCGGCGCGACGTCGTGCACGCCTCCCGGAAGAGCGGAGCGCAGGGAGAAAGGCCTCACGAACATCAGGCGCGCGGCGGCCGCAACCTGAGCGGAAATCGCGGCCGAAGCCCCGATGAGGACGCCAATTTCGGAGCGGTGCGCGAGGAGATAGAAGAGAGATCCCGCGACGGCGCCGATCGCGCTCAGCAGGAGGAAGCGGAGCGGTCCGAGCCGGCGGGCGACGAAGCTTCCGAAAGCGAGCATCCAGGTGCAGTTCACGGCCAGGTGCATCCAGTTCGCGTGCAGCAGCCCATAGGTCAGGAAGCTCCAGATTCGCGATGCGGTCTCGAGGAAAGGGTTGGTCGGAAAGATCGGCTCCATGGTGAACCGGGCGGGAATGAAGCCGAAAAGCCCGAGGACGAGGAAGTCGTCGACGAGCCCCGTCCACCTGACAAGGTGGATCGCGCAAAGTGCCGCGATCAGCCACGTTATCACCGGCGGCAGGTTGAAAGCCGGCGGATAGGGAACTCGAGCGGTTTCACCCTCCTCGGCCGGGTATTGTGTCATCGCAATACACTTTCCCCGGCGTCCCACCGGCATCTTCGAGAGCATGTCTTCCCGTTAAACACGCTTTGCTTCCATGGTTGGTTAATATCCCGAAACGCAGACTATTCCACTCACTTGTCCCTCGTCCGTCGCTGGCACGTCCTCTGCAGCTGGAACTGGCCAAGTTCATCATTGGCACAGCCGAATTGTTGTGGGGAACGTCATGGACGCGTCGAATGAAGGGGGCCACACCATCCTTCCCGAGATACTGAATCCGGCAAGCCGCTGGCTTTTCCGGTACTGGGAATCAATCAGGGGCGAGAAAGAAGCGCCTTCGCGTAGTCGCGTCGAGATCAAGTCGGTTGCCGCGCAACTCCCCTGGATGTTCATTGCCGAGAAGGCCGCAACGGGGAACCTTCACCCCCTGAGGCTGGCGGGGACGGGAATCTGCGACCTTTGGGGCGGTAACATGACGTCGAAGTGTCTCTACTCGACGTGGGCCCGGTTCGAGCGTGACACGACCGCAGGTCTGTTCGAAGGGGTCATCGATCAGCGCCAACCTTTCGCGATGCGCGTGCGCGCTCGCTCAGCATTCGGAAACAGCGTCAGCCTCGAAATCCTCGGATTGCCTGTCATCGATGATGCAACGGGTGCCGTCCAGGTGCTGGGTCTGGTGATGCCGTTTCGCATGCCCGAGTGGCTGGGACGGGATCACCTGGTCTCGTTCGAGCTTTCCGCAGTGCGCATCATCTGGACCGATCCCATACCGCAGCGTCCGGTCGCAGTGCACGGCGTTCACATGAGAAACGGCCGCCCTTCGAAGTCCAGGCCATCCCTCAGCGTGATCGAGGGCGGCCGCAAACGGGAATTAAAGACAGTTTAACGCGCCATTTACTGGAACTGTCTAGGCTCGGGCTGCGACCACGTCCCTCGATCGCGGCGTGGTGAACTTTGCGGTGAGCTCTGGTGACTGTGACAGCCACTCCCAAGTTGGATGCCGAGGCCACTGGCCAGGCTGATCAGGGATTGATACTCCCTGGGAGGTTCATGCTGCCCGACACCAGCGAGCATTTGTGCCGGGTATCTCGAGTGACCACGGATGCCGCCGATTTCCTCAGCGACATGGTCCCCCCATTCGGTTTGCCGATCGTTGCCTACATCGGCGATCTTGGCCGGGTGGTCGGCCTGTCGAACCAGAGGATCGAGGGCGGGTTCACGGTCAAGTTCACGATGACCGGTGCTGCCCGCGACAAGTTCGAAGCCAAGCTCAAGCAGCGGGGAGGCAGGAAACCGGCCGAGGAAGCGGTCCAGCACCGCGCGCCGCGGTTCGAGCCGAGCCAGTCCAAGTCCCAGATCGCCCTGTCAGATGGGCGCGTCTACCCCTGCGAAGTCCTGGACATCTCCCTCTCCGGGGCTGCTGTGAAGGCCGACATCATGCCGACCTTGGGCACTTATGTCGCACTTGGAAAGATGCGGGGCCGCATCGTCCGCTACACCGACCAGGGCATGGCGATCGAGTTCGTTAAGCCTTTGGACCGCGCGACCCTCGCCGCCGAGCTGAAATAGCTCGCTATTTCTCGCCGCTTCCGGCGGGCGTGGTTAATTGGCCCATCCATACATAGTTACCAAATAGCTTTTTATTTTCAAACATTTGCGCACCCGATCTGAACGCTATCTCAAGGCGCCCTCGCTACTCTCCTGCTCACAAGAAAACGATGGGCTGGGGTGTCAACAATGTTTGCGAGAACTCTGGGAGTAGTCATCGCTGGCATGCTTTGCGCGGTCCAGGTGGCCGACGCGAAGGAATCCGCTGAACGGGCATCGGTTCGCACCGAAGGTGCCGATTTCGCGCCGGTCTACGGTCGCACGCTGCCTCCTGTAGGGTACGTCGATTTCTGCGCGCACTTCGCCAAGGAGTGTGCCGCCGAGCGCTCGACGACCTCTCCACGCGTGGAGCTTACGCCCGAGAACTGGTTCAGCCTGACGCGGATCAATTCGTATGTGAACGGCAAGATCCGTCCTGTCAGCGATGCAGACCTCTACCAGGTGCCGGAGCGTTGGACCTACCCGGTCGATGCCGGCGACTGCGAAGACTACGTGCTTCTGAAGAAGCGGAACCTCGAGACGCTAGGGTTTCCGAGCAGCGCCCTGCTCATCACCGTCGTTCTCGACGAACATGGCGAAGGCCATGCAGTCCTGACCGTTGTGACCGACAAGGGCGACTTCATCCTCGACAACCGTCGCGATCCGATCCTGCTGTGGTCGAAGACCGAGTACCAGTTTCTGAAGCGCCAGACCGCGAAGGATCCCCGACAGTGGGTCGCGATGGCCAAGACGACCAGTTCGCCCAACGTCAGCCTGATGAGAGAGGAAGGCAGCGGCAACTAGTCCAGTAGAGTTCAATCGAGATTGATCCGGTCGGCGTCCCCTCCCCATCCCCCACCAGACCGGGTCAAAGGAGCCGGCTCAGCCCCACCCTGAGCCGGCTCCGCCCTTTTCAGACCGTGCGCGCGGACTGGGCGTAGCGTTTCCAGTTGGCGACATAGGTTCGGGCAGAGCGCTCGAGTGAGGCGACCTCTTCCGCCCGAAGGATCCGGACCACCTTGGCCGGCATTCCGATCACGAGCGAATTGTCGGGAATCTCGCGTCCCTCGGGAACGAGCGCGTTGGCACCAATGAGGCAATGATTGCCGATCTTCGCGTTGTTGAGAATCGTCGCGCCCATGCCGACGAGCGAGAAGTCCCCGATCGTGCAGCTGTGGAGAATAGCCCGATGTCCTATCGTGCATCCTCGCCCGACGGTCAGGGGCGCGCCGGTATCGGTGTGCAGGACGGCATTGTCCTGGATGTTGGAGTCATCCCCGATGATGATGACTTCGTTGTCTCCCCGGACGACGGCCGAGAACCAGACGCTTGCGTTGATCCCGAGCTCGACGCGCCCGATGACGCTCGCGTTTTCCGCCACCCAGCATTCGCCTTGTGACGGCAGCTTTGGCGAGACGCCTTCGAGTTCGAAAAAGGCCATTCTTCCTTCCTCCTCAGCCAGAGGGTGACAATACCCGCAAATCGCCATATCCAGAAGCCGATGAGCTTCCGATCCCTTGATCATCATCGTCAGCGGGTGCGCGAGCGCTCCGTCGGATGGATCGTCCTTCTCTTCGTGTCGGTCTTCGTGACCCTCTCGGGAGGAATTCTGGCCTTCTACTTCATCCCGCACCCAGAGCTGCTGTTCGAACGGCCCGAGGAGACTCCCGGCAATCGGCTCGTCCACGTCTCGTTCGAGGGGGCCGAGTTCTTCATTCCTCAGTCGATTTTGAAGCGCATCAAGAAGCCAGTTCTCGGAGCCGTGCAGCAGATCGACGTGCAGATCCCCTGGCCTTACGACCACCTCGCGGTGATCTCGGGCCGCGTGGAGCCAACGTCGGACCTGCGCGACTGGGTCCTGCTCACCTTTGAACCGCGCGCCGGGCGAAAATCTCCCGACGAGCGCTTCCAGACGACGGATCGCTACTATTTCGCCGGCCCGCCTCAACCGGACGAAACCGGTCTCATGCGCTACGAGTTTCGCCCCGACTCTCCCTACCGCGATCTGCAGGTATTCGTGGACCGCTCCGAAGCAGGCAAGCAGTTCGTCATCCGATGCGACCTGAAGGCATCGAGCCTCGGTCCGATCCTCTGCGAGCGCATGCTCGACATCTCCGGCCGCATAGTCGCGCGCGCCCGGTTTGCCCGATCGAACCTTGCGAACTGGAAGGAGATTCAATCCGTCTCGCAGGGCGTCGTCCGCGCCCTGCTGAGGCGCCAGTCGGACGCCGACTAGCCCTCGAGGTCGAAGTCTAAGATCGCCATCGTGAAATTGTAGGAGAGCTCGCCGTCCTCTTCGTCGCGGAACAGGACACCGATGAATTCATCCCCGATGTAGACTTCCGCGGAATCGTCCTTCTGGGGGCGCTTCTTCACCTGGATGGTGGGCAGCTCGAACTTCATCCGCAGGTACTTCGTGAGCTTTATCAGTTCCTCGGGCTTCAAGACCTTCTCCTTCTCCGGCCGACCGTCGGTCTAGCGCGCAGCGCCTTCCTCCACAAGCCCCCTGGTGCCGGACCTGGGATACGTCCCCGCGGCGCATGTCCTGAACCCGCTCTTGCACTGCCGGCATCGAGAAGGTTTGATCCGGCTCATGTCACAGTCCGACATCGTGGCCACCATAGGCGCCGTGTGGCGCATCGAGCACGCACGCATCATAGCAAGCCTCGCCCGGAGCCTCCGCGACGTCGGATTGGCCGAGGAAATGGCCCAGGAGGCCCTGGTTTCGGCGATGGAGAAGTGGCCCTCCACTGGAATCCCGGACAGGCCTGCGGCCTGGCTGGCGGCCACCGCGAAGAATCGCGCCATCGATGCCCTCAGACGACGGAAACGCTTTGAAAGCAAGCAGGACGAGATCGCTCGGGAGACCGGCGATCCAGCGGTCGAGATCGAAACTGGGATCGCGGACGGAGAATCGATCGACGACGATCTGTTGCGCCTGATCTTCACGTCCTGTCATCCTGTTCTTTCGATGGAGGCGCGCGTCGTCTTGACTCTGCGCGTGCTGGGCGGGTTGACGACCGATGAAATCGCCAGGGCCTTCCTCGTTTCCGAGGCGACGATCGCGCAACGAATTGTCAGGGCGAAGCGCAGCCTTTCCGATGCGAGGGTTCCTTTCGAGGTCCCCGGTGCCGAGGACCGGGGCACGAGACTGTCGTCGGTCCTCGAAGTCATCTACCTCATCTTCAACGAAGGATACGCCGCAACCGCCGGCGACAGGTGGATGAGGCCGGAGCTTTGCGACGAAGCGCTTCGGCTCGGTCGGATACTCGCCGGCCTCATGCCCGACGAAAGCGAAGTCCACGGCCTCATCGCCTTGCTGGAAATCCAGTCGTCGCGCCTCGACGCCCGGCTGTCGCAGACGGGAGATCCCATCCTTCTCCTGGATCAGGACCGGGCGAGATGGGACCAGTTGCTCATAGGCCGCGGCCTGGCTGCCTTGGAGCGGTCGAATGCGACAGCGACCTTTCCCGGACCATATGCGCTTCAAGCCGCGATCGCGGCGTGTCATGCCACGGCCCGCAACGCCGCCGAAACCGATTGGAAAGCCATTGTCGCATTTTATGACCAATTGCTGGAAGTGCTTCCCACGCCGGTCGTCGCCTTGAACCGCGCCGTGGCGAAGTCCATGGCATTCGGCCCCTCGACGGCGTTGCCGGAGATCGACGCACTCGCCGACGAGCCCGCGCTCAAGACATATCACCTGCTGCCGAGCGTTCGTGGCGACTTGCTGTCCAAGCTCAAGCGTTGGAGCGAAGCGGCCGAGGAATTCAGCCGCGCTGCTTCGCTTGCCAGGAACGACAAGGAAAGATCGCTCCTGACGGGGCGCGCGGAAGATTGCAGGCGAAGGGCCGCGGCGGAATCCTAGTCCTTCATTTCCGCGATCTCGGCGATAGTGTGGTCCATCGCCCGCGCCGGTTCCGCGCAGCCTGCGAACCCGATGATGCGCGCCGGTACACCAGCGACCGTCCGGTTGGGCGGCACGTCCCGGAGCACCACGGAGCCTGCGGCGATCCGCGAGCAGCTGCCGATCTCGATGTTGCCCAGGATCTTGGCACCGGCACCTATCAGGACTCCGTCGCCGATCTTCGGATGGCGATCGCCGTCCTGCTTGCCGGTTCCCCCGAGCGTGACACCGTGGAGCATCGAAACGTTGTCGCCGACGACTGCCGTTTCGCCGATGACGATGTCATGTCCGTGGTCGATCATGATCCCCTTGCCCACTTTGGCGTTGGGATGGATGTCGACGCCGAACACGACCGATACGCGGCTCTGGAGATAGAAAGCGAAGTCCTTCCGGCCCATGGTGTAGAGCCGGTGAGCCATGCGGTGGATCTGAAGCGACTGGTAACCCTTGAAATAGAGGAGAGGCTCGACATAGCGCGTGCACGCTGGATCGCGGTCATAGGTTGCCAAGATGTCGGCGCGCGCCGCCAAGGCGATCTCAGGCTCGGCTTCGAGGGCGTCCTCGAAAGCCTTGACCACCTGGTCCCCGTGAATGAAGGCAGGCCCGAGCCTTTGCACCAGCCGGTGCGTCAAGGCATCCTCGAATGTGTCGTGGTTGAGGACGGCGCCGTAAATGAGCCCGCCGAGAGCAGGATCGGCTCGGACGACCGCCTCCGCCTCGCTACGGATGCGCGACCAGACGGGATCGATCTTCTCGACGGCCTGGATATTCGTCTGATGCCGGTTCATGCGCACGCCTCCAATGAGGGTCGGTACTATAACGAATTCGTGGCAAAAAGTGCACTATTGCACGCGAAAGTGAAGATACCATGCACGGCTGGCGAGCCCTAAGCCCGCTCCGGTGCGTCGATTTTGTGAAGAAACCGCAACACCGCATCCTTGTGGCCGCGGTCTCCCACCGCATTCATATGGTTCCGACGCGGAAGCACGACGCCCTCGGCACCGGGAATGACCTTCACCAGCGGCTCGACGGCTCCTGCAGTCGGATCATCCGACCCGGCAACGACCAACGCCGGAACGGCGATCGCTGCAAGCTCCTCGGGCAGGATCGGGGTCCTCGACCCACGCATGCACGCGGCAAGGGCCCTGAGGTCGCTGCCTGTCTGCTCGCCGAAGGCCCGAAACGTCTTGCCGACAGGGTCGGAGATGCTTTCTGGCCTCATTGTCTCCAGAGCCTCCGCGATGATCTCGGTGTCGGAGAAGGGTCTCATCATGTTCTCTGCGAGGCCGGACAGGATGACCGCCCGAGCCTTCTCGCAATGGCCGATGACGAGGGTGGCGGCGATCTTCGCGCCCATCGAGTACCCCATCACGACCGCCGTCTGGATGCCGAGATGTGCAAGGAGGCCGAGGGCATCGCCTGCCATCAGCGGGACGGCGTAGGCGGCGGGGTCGTGGAACTTGGTGCTGGCCCCGTGGCCGCGGTTGTCGAACGTGATCGCCCGATACCCCGCCGTCTCGAGCGTCCGAACCCAGCCCGTATCCACCCAGTTCACACGTCCCGTGGAGCCGAAGCCGTGGATGAGCAGGACGGCTGGTCCCTCGCCCCAGACTTCATAGGACATATCGAAACCATGCGACGAGAAGACAGCCATTCGACCAAAAGCCCCCTTGAACCGACGGTTCAGTGTGCTATGCGCCCTGCGAACGGACTCAAGCATCCCACTGAGGAGCCGCAGATGGCCCCGCGCACCACGCCGCAATTTCAGAACGACGCCGGTTTATCCCACATCACGATCGGGGTGAAGGAATTCGAATGCATCGGCGCCCGTCCTCCGCACGACCATCCCCATATCTACATCGACATGGGCGACGAGACGGAAGCGGTGTGTTCCTATTGCTCTACGGTCTATCGGTTCGACCCGAGGCTCTCGGCGACGCAATCCGACCCACCGGAAGCTCGCTTCACGTCGCAGGGAGCCTGAGGACGCGCGACGGCGCGCGGTGCCTGGCACGCGGAGATTGCAACTGCGTTCGAGGTGGCTACTGCTGGACCGGGTCGGATATGCCGCGGTCGGTTGCAGGCTTCGTCGTGGGCGCGACGGTCGACTGGGCGAGAAGTCCTGATTTTCCACTTGGCGGCGAAAGGCAGGCGCATCCTGCGAGGAACGCGGCAAGGCCAATGGTCGCGATGGCGTAGATCACCCTCATGATTCGTGGAACAATCGCATTGTGCCGCCGCGCTGTCCACTGCAAGATTGTCGGCGATGTCATACTCGATTGAAATCAGGCGCTTTCGGCCCGCCGACGAAGCAGAGATCATCGAGCTCGTGCGCGAGCTTCAGATCCATGAGTTGGACATGTTCGACCGAATGCTGCCGCCGGAGCGGATCGGACGTTGGTATGTGGACTGGGCATTGGGAAGCGCGCGCGAGGCGGAGGGCGATTTGATCGTCGCCGAGCTCGATGGCCGGATCGCAGGATATGCCACTCTCTACGCCCACCTGACGTCAGAAGAGGATCGGGACGAGGTAGCGTACACCTACGCCTATGTCGGCGATCTCGTCGTCTCGCACGGAGCTCGCGGCAAGGGGATCGGCAAGCGCCTTTTGACGGAGTGCGAAGACATGGCCCGCCGGGCCGGCCGCAAATGGTTGCGCATTTCCGTGCTTGCGGCCAACGAGGGCGCCCACAGGCTCTACAAATCCGTCGGCTTCAGCGACCATCTCGTCAAGATGGAAAAGCCGCTTTCCTGATGACTGCCCTTTCCGCGAGGCAGGCACGTCTGATCGCCCTCGTCGCCCAGTTGGCGCCGGGCACCCGGCGCAAGGGGAACGTCGGCCCCTCCGCAATTCTCAAGCTCGTCGACCGCCTCAATCTGCTGCAGATCGATTCCGTCAACGTGCTCTCCCGATCGCACTACCTGCCGGTCTTCTCCCGGCTCGGACGCTACGACAGGGCGATGCTCGACACGCTTACCTTCTCACCACGTCGACGGCGGTTCTTCGAGTACTGGGCGCATGAGGCGAGCTTCCTCCCTCTGCAACTCTACCCACTATTCCGATGGCGAATGGACGCAGCGCGTCGCGGCGAAGGCATCTACAAATCGCTGCCCACGTTCGCACGCGAGGAAAAATCGTACATCGAAGGTGTTCTCTCGGAGATTCGTCGAAGAGGTCCGCTCACCGTCAGTCAGCTGCCGAACCCTGGCAAAAGTGTTCCGGAATGGTGGGGATGGTCTCCTGGAAAGATTGCCATGGAATACCTGTTCTGGGTCGGCGACGTGACGGTGGCCACGCGGCGCAACTTCGAGCGCGTCTACGATCTTCCCGAGCGCGTCATTCCTTCCGAGTTCTGCAGTTCGGCTGCGGTCTCCCGCGAGGACGCGACGCGCGACTTGATGCGCCTGTCGGCGCGCGCCCTGGGCATCGCCACCTTCGCAGACATGCGCGACTATTTTCGGCTGCCACTGAAGGACGCGAAGCGTGCGCTGACGGAGCTCGAGGAATCGAAGGAGATCGAGTCCGTCACCGTCGAAGGATGGCGAAACCCTGGCTACCTCGTCCCGGGAACGGCAATTCCGCGCAAGGACGTGCTTTGCAGTTCACTGCTGTCGCCTTTCGATCCCCTGGTCTGGGAGCGGGCCCGCGCCGAGCGCGTGTTCGACTTTTCATATCGCATCGAGATCTACACGCCCGCCGGCAAGCGCCGCCATGGATACTACGTGCTGCCCTTTCTTCATGGTGATCGTTTCGCAGCCCGCGTTTGCCTCAAGGCCGATCGGAAGGCCGGCGTTCTCCGCGTCAACACCGCGCACAAGGAAAAGTCGATCGACGAAGAGGGCGCCGCGGACGCCCTGGCCCGCGAGCTCCGCTCACTTGGGGAGTTCCTCGGCTTGTCTTCGGTAAAGCTCGGCCGTAAGGGCGACTTCGTTCCTGCCCTTCGCCGGGCCCTGGCTTCGTCCTAACCCGGAGCCGCGGAGAGGGGGCCGATCAAGCCTTCCTTCTTCAGGTCGCGGGTAACTTCGTCGATCGCGCCGTGGAGAGTGTCGACCAGGAAATCCGCCTCGGGGATCGTCAGGACCAGCGGCGGCGACATCACGTCGAGGTGGCCGAGGGGGCGGACGAGAAGCCCCTTGTCCTCGCACAGCTGCGAGATGCGCCGGGAGATGTTGACCTCATCGGGGAGGTGAGCCTTGGTCCGCTTGTCCGCCACGTATTCGACGCACATCATCAACCGCTTGCCGCGAACCTCTCCGACCAGAGGAAGGGACTCGAGCTCCCGCAGGCGGCGCTCGAAATGATCTCCGACCTTGCGCGCATGCGCGAGGATGCCCTCTCTCTCGATGATTTCGATGTTCTTGAGCGCGACGGCGCAGCAGACCGGATGTCCCGAGTACGTGAAGCCGTGGGCGAACCAAGCCGAAGGATCAGGCGCGTTCATCACATCGTGTATGTCGTCGGAATAGAGGGTCACGCCAAGTGGCAGGTAGCCGGAGGTCAAGCCTTTGGCCGATACGATCATGTCCGGTTCGACCTCGAACTCGTCCTTGGAGGCGAACCAGTGCCCGATGCGCCCGAATGCGGTGACGACTTCGTCGGCGATGAACAGGATGCCGTTGTCCCTCGCCACTTCCCACATGCGCCGAAGGTATCCCGGCGGAGGCACGACCACCCCGCCCGATCCCTGGATGGGCTCCGCAACGAATGCGGCGATGGTCCCCGCCCCAAGCTCGCGGATCTTGGCCTTGAACTCTTCCACGAGCTGGTCGGTGAACTGGTCGATCGTCGTTCCTTCTGGCCGGCGATAGGGGTAGGGAGCGGACAGGTGGTGGATGAAGTCCGTGAGGTAGTGGAAGTTCGGCGTGCGATCGCCGTTCCGGTTGCCGACCGAGATACCGAGCAGCGTCGAACCATGGTACGAGTTGTGCCGCGAGACAATGTGCTTGCGGTCGTGGTCTCCGCGACGCCCATGGTAGTAGTGCGCAAGCCGTATCGCGGTATCCATGGCGCAGGAACCCGAGAGCGAAAACGCTACGTGATTGAGCCCGCCAGGCGCGATAGAGGCGAGCTTCGCTGCGAGCTCCGCTGCCGGAGGGTTGGTCATGTCGACGAACGCGTTGGCGTAAGGCAGTCGCTTCGCCTGGTCCGCCATCGCCTCGGCAAGCTCGTCGCGCCCATATCCCACGTTCACGCACCACATCCCTCCGATGCCGTCGAGGTATCGCTTGCCGGTGATGTCGGTGATGTGGGACCCCTGCCCTTCGACGACGATCATCGAGCCTTCCTTCTGGAAGCTGTCGTGATGGGTCCACGGGTGGAGGAAATGATCGCGATCCTTCCGCCAGAGGTCTTGAGCATTGAATTGATTGTGGCCGGCAAACGCCATGTGGACACCACGATTTTGAATGTACGTTCAATTGGAAAGTGACATGCCCCCGTGATCGGGGGCAAGACCCACGCTCCGTCGCCGCGCAGATCTAAGTCAAGCATATGCTATCGTTGGCTAATTAAGAACCGTGTGTCGGATCAAACGAGGTGCTGGACGACGTCGAGCAGCACGTTTGCCCCCGCGACGAGGTGGTCCGCGTCCGTATGTTCCAGGGGGCTGTGACTGATTCCGCCTCGACTGGGCACGAAGATCATCGCTGAGGGACACATGCGGGAAATCATCTGCGCATCGTGGCCGGCACCCGACGTCATTCGCCGGACCGTGTTGGCCCGCTTTCGGGCGCACGCCTCGATCAGGCGAACGATGCCCTCGTCGAAGACCACCGGGTTGAGACGTGCCAGCGGCTCCGTGGTGATCGTGACGTCCTCGCTCCTTGCGAGGTTCTCCAGGAAGGCGGCGAACTCCGCTTCCGCCTCGCGCAGTCGACCCTCGTCCGGGTCACGCAGGTCCACCGTGAAGACCGCGCGGGATGGGATGACGTTGATCGCATTCGGATGAAATTCCATGCAACCCACCGTGGCCACCGCCGGAGAGTTGGAGGCGGCCGCTCGCTTCCGGAGGAACGTCAGAGCGAGAGCTGCCGCCTGGCCCGCGTCACGCCGCATGGACATCGGTGTCGTTCCGGCGTGGTTCGCTGCACCGTCGATTCTGACCCTCTGCCAGGACAGTCCCTGGAGGGTCGCGACGGCCCCGATGTCGATGCCCTCGCGCTCGAGGATCGGACCTTGCTCGACGTGAAGCTCGACATAGGCACTCGGCCGAAAGAATCCCGGCTCCTGTGGGCCGTCGTAGCCGATGCGCGCAAGCTCGGCTCCGAGCACCGTTCCGTCGGTGCCGATGGAGGCCAGCGCCTTGCCGGGGGCGACTCCGCCTGCAAAGACGAGCGAGCCCATCATGTCCGGTGCGAAGCGCACGCCCTCCTCGTTGGTGAACGCGGCGACGGCGATCGGACGGAAGGGGGCCAGGCCGGAAGCCTTCAGCGTCTCGATCACCTCAAGTCCCGAAAGGACGCCGTAGCAGCCGTCATAGATTCCGGCATCGATGACCGTGTCGATGTGCGAGCCGAGAAGCAGCGGCGGCCGAGATGCATTGTCTGCCGTCTTCCATGTTCCGAAGATGTTCTTTCCAGCACATTGGGATCCTAAGCTTAGAATTCCACGTGGACAAGTTGTCG
>JADMIO012791293.1_pt1 | contig 65438 bp, 57 predicted proteins | sample 8958161 | NCBI WGS metagenome assembly JADMIO01 (sample SAMN16585339, study PRJNA669376) | soil metagenome | isolation source: Crop rotation soil | place: USA: Cullars Rotation, Alabama | collected 2011
CGCGAGCCTGCGCGCGCGCCCACCACCCCCAAACCTGTTGCTCGGCGCCGTGCTCGCTCGTGCTCGCCTTCGGCTGCGCGCGAGCTTGCGCGCGGCCGCCTGCGCGGCCAGGTGGGGGTGGTCGTCACCGTCAGCGCTACTTGTGCCGGAATTGCCGGAACAAGTAGCTGAGGGGAGCTGATCTTCTCACTGACTGCCGGCGACAGCCTACGCGCCGGCGCCTACCTCAGTCAGACGAACCAAGTCTATTGCTTCGACTCTGCCACCGGCGACGCCCACGACATCCCGACCGCCGACATCACCTTCACCAACTTCCGCCATGCCGACCCTTGTGAGCCCGGACCGACTCCCGCGTCCGCGCGCGCCTGCCTCGACCAATTCGAGCCCGGCCAGGACTGGTGACTTGCTGCCCCGAGGGCTCGAGTATCGAGTACGGTGCCGCCATGTATTTCGAGATGTTCGGCCAAATCAAGAAGACCCTCACCCAGCTCGACAAGTGGCTGGAGTCGGCGGGCGCTCACGCCACCGCCAAGTCGTTCGATCCCGCTGTGTACCTCACACTGCGACTGGCCCCGGACCAATTCACGTTCGCCAAGCAAGTGCAGACCGCCTGCGACACCGCCAAGCTGGCTGCCGCGCGGCTCAGCGGAAAAGAGGCACCGAAGCACCCCGACACCGAGCAATCACTCGCCGAGCTGCGCGCGCGCGTAGCGAGCGTCCTCGCCTACCTCGACGGCTTCACCCAAGCTGACTTCGAGGGTGCGGCCACACGTCACGTCACCCAGCCGCGCTGGGAGGGCCAAATCATGCTCGGCGCTGACTACTTTTTGGAGCACGCCCTGCCAAATTTCTTTTTTCACACCACCCACGTCTACGCCATCCTGCGCCACAACGGCGTCGCCCTCGGCAAACGCGACTTCCTCGGCGAGCTCAGCAAGCGCGCTCCGTAAGGGGTGCCCCCTCGTCACCGTCAGCTCTACTTGTGCCGGACTAGTCGTGAGTGCCGTCGTAGAGCCGTAGGCAGGATTCCTTGTTTTGCGTGCGAACCAGCGCGCTGTGCATGAGCTCGCGTGCGCGCCGAAGGTCTCCCGCGGCATCGGTCGAGCTTCCGTTGACGACGCCTTCGATGAGCTCTGCTGCGAGAGTGGCCTCGGCGAGCACGCCGCGGTGGTCTGGCGAATGGGCCACCGCGCCGTGGCCACCGCGCCTGAACTGGAAGAGTGTGCCGTCGAACTTCCCCGTTACGATCCCAATTTCCTCCACCACCTGCGCGCGAGCAATCAGCGCCTGCCACAGCGCAATCCAAAGCCACGCGGTGGCAGTATCGACCTGCCGTTCGTGCACTTCTTGCGCGGCCGTTACGCGCGCCAGCGCGGCCCGCTGGTAGGAGTCATCGAGGCTCACGGAACCTCCCTGCTGAGCCTGCATCTCTTTCATCATCTGGTTCCAGACCTGCTCCTTTAGACGCACGGTCCGCGCGACAAAGCCGCCGTTGCTGCTTCGCATCAGGATGACTGCGCGCTCCGGTTGAAATGACGGACTGATGCGCAGCGTGGCCAGCTGGTCAGGCGTGTCGAGCACACCCAAAACGCGTCCGACGAAGGCGTCGTACTCGTAGAGACCAGCGAACGATTCGAGCGGCGCCGGGCACGTGTCCGCGTTTTCCCAAGCCTCTGGAGCGGGTCCCGCGGGAGCCTCGTCCTGCTCGGAATCATTCCACGTCGCCGAGAAGGGTTCCGCTTCTACCAGGGCGTCAGCTCGTTCTGGCAAGCGTATTTCACGCGACACGGCCGGTGCAGCGGGGGGTGGATCCGCCGGTACGAGCGCATGGGAAGGCAACTCGCTTCTTGTCGCGCCACCGCACGCAATCGCCACAGCCGCTGTTCCCAGCCAGTCGAACCTCATGGGCTACTCGGACATCAGGCGCACGCCCAAGTTCCCAGCCGTGCTTGCGTCCGGCATGCTTCACGCGCCCACGCGCCCGGAGGAGCTGTTGTGACAGGCAAATACGCAGCGGCGTGCTCGGGGTGGCCTTCAAGCGCCAGGTGGCGCTTAGCGCGCGCGCACCGCTTTCGACACTCCCGTCCTCAACGCATGCGGGGCTAGCTTCGCTTACGAAGGCGCCGACTCAGGCTCGACTTGGGCGACGATGGCGGTGATGTTGTCGCTGCCGCCACCGGCGTTGGCGAGCTCGACCAACTTCTTGGCGCGGGTCGCGCACGGCTCGCGCCGCGCCAGGACGCTGGCAATAGTCTCGTCCGAAACGTGTTTGTTGAGCCCGTCGGAGCAGACCAGCAGCACCGCGCCGGTTCTGATCTCGAACTTGCTGACGTCCGGCACCGCTTGCGCCGTGCCTGCCCCGAGCGCGTTCCACAAGATGTGCTGAAGCTGCTCAGGTGGCTCGACGTGTTTTGGCGATGCTTCGATGAATTTCTGCGCCAGGTTGTGATCGGTGGTCAGGCGGCGCAGCTGCCCTGACTCCAGCAAGTAGCAGCGCGTGTCTCCCACGTGTGCCAGATAGACATGGGGCCAGAGCATGAGCGCCATCGTGAGTGTGGTGCCCATGTTGGGGGCGCCGGTTTGAGCTCCCTCTGCTCTCACGAAGGCCTCTCCGTCCGAAATGGCCCTAGAAAGCTCGTCCTGCACGTCGGCGCAGGAAGCACGGGCCTCGACGTCGGGTTTGACCTTCACCCACGACATCGAGTTCAGCAGATGATTCGCCACCGCATGGATGGCAGCGCTGCTGGCGACCTCGCCGCCGTGGTGCCCGCCCATCCCGTCGGCAACGATCAACAAGGTGCCCGCGGGCTCGCCCGGAAACCAACCACGCGCCCCCGGGCTGGCGTCATGCACTTGCAGAGAGCGACGCAGCGTCGCGATCAAGAACGCATCTTCGTTCGTCGAACGCACCCGCCCGGCGTGAGTAACGCCCGCCGCCTCGACCTTCACCTGCTCAGGCCCCGGAGCTGGCCGGGACTGAACCGTCGTAGAAGGTTTGGTGACCAGGTCCGCTGACATCGTAGAGGCAGGTGCAACGACCGCGCCACCACGCCCGCCGCCCCGAGATCTCAATGTTTGGCCAAACCCAGCCGCAGAAACGCGAGCGCCTCCGCTCGGCGACCGCCAGCTCGCCTCACGTCCGCACGGGCCGTGACACCAGCGCACAGGGGTTGCCCGCGTCAGCTCTACTTGTGCCGGAATTGCCGGAACAAGTAGCTACGCGGAGCTGATCACGCATTGGCGCCAGCGCCCGGCATGCGGCCGGGCTCCGCGAGAGGCGCACGCTCGGTGTCCTCAGCACGGCGGCAGCCACAAACAGCTGGCTCAACCTGACACAGCGAAATGGCGACAAACCGCGGATTTGTGTGGCACACTGCTTGCTCGAACGGGGGAGAGAGTGGCTGTTTCGAAGCTTCAATGGTTGGTCTTGGGGGTTGCGCTCGGCGGTTGCGGTGGGCCAGGAACGGGTGCCGACGATCCTGCGTCTACCAACGCGGTGCATCGCGGCAGCGTCGACGTGGTGCAGAACTACAGCGTGCCGAACCAAGCGACTGAATCGCGATTCAGCGCGTCGTTCATCCAAGACATCGCCTCCGCAGGCACAGGCGGCACGGCCGGCTGCGTTTGGGAGGCACGGCCCAACGACTGCGGTGGCTTGACCTACAACGGCACAGCCCACAACCACCTGGATCCGGTGGGGTTGCCCTTTCTCTCGTTGTGTCAGTCTTCGGAGAAGAAGAGCGCAGGCGACGTCACGATTACAGGTCCCCGGCCACCGGCGCTTCTCGTTCCCAACGAGGGCGTCGGCTGGGCGCCGAGCGGCTTGTTTCAGGCGGGCGACGTCGTGCATGTCTCGGCTGCAGGCGGCGATGTGCCGTCCTTCGCTGCAGAGGCCGTGATGCCGCCCACCCTCTCTTTTCTGACACCAGATCTTGCTGCCAGAGCAGTCGTTTACGCCGATCCATTGCGGGTCACTTGGACGCCCGAGGAAGGGCCAGGCAACGTAGAGGTGATCGTGAGTAAAAAGTTCACGCCGGACGCGTCCGGTACCTTCAGTGTGGTCCAATGCGTGGCACCGCTCGCTGCTGGAGCGCTCATCCTGCCTGTTCAACCAGACCCTCCGATCGCCGATCCGAGTCGGTCCACGACCCTCTTGGTTCGCGTCGCCAACAGCACACACGTACGGGCCGGCGAATGGGACATCGACGTCTCGGCAACATCTTTCGAAGCAACGCTCCCCATCGTCGCTCCCTCAACAAATTGAGCGAACGACCATGCTGCCCCGACCGGTCGCGTGCTCGCCTTCGGCTGCGCGCGCGTCCACCACCCCCAAACCTGTTGCTCGGCGCCGTGCTCGCTCGTGCTCGCCTTCGGCTGCGCGCGAGCTTGCGCGCGGCCGCCTGCGCGGCCAGGTGGGGGTGGTCGTCCGCGGGCCCAGTAGTTCTGCTAGGCGACTGCTGACAGGATTGCTAAGCAGGCGCTTCCATGCGTCAATCGACCTCCATGAAGGGGTGGAGGAAGACTCTTTGGCTTGGGGCAGCTGCGCTGCCTTTTGCAGCGGCGAGTGCCTGCGGGAGGACGAGCGACCAAGCACCAACTCTTGCAGAAGGTGGTCATCAACCTGACATGGCCGACCCCGACCAGGTCGCAGGTCGTGCGGGAGCGGCTTTTCCTGAGCACGACGCGGCGGCTGGCGCGGCACCCGAGGTCGGTGGGTCAAGAGGCAGTGGCACGTCGGGGGGTATGGCTTCCGTGGGGACTGCGGGCGACGAAGCCGCGGTGGTGGCGCCGCGCCTGCAGCGGGCGCCCCAGCGGCAGCAGTCGGTGGAGAGCCTGGACAAGCGGGTGCGACAACGAAGAATGGCGGCGCTGGCGGCGTGACAGAGGAAGGTGGTCGGTCACCTGTTGCTGATGGAGGCGAAGTGCCATTTGGAGGAGCGAGCCAAGGTGGTGCCAGCGGGTGCGAGTCAGGAGCGCCGCGCTCGCTCACTCGCGTGATCGATCAGGCGCCTTGGCTGAGAGTGCAGGGCATCGCGGCTGACAATCACGGACGCGTTTACGTGTCGGCCGAGAGCACGACACCACTCGAGCAAGCGGTCTATCTCGTGACAGGCGGCCGCGTAGATACCTATCTCACCAGCGCAGAAGCCGCGGATGCCGCGGGCCTCGCTGGATTCAACGTCCGTCTGTACGACATCGACATTGGCCCTGACGGTGCGCCGTATCTCATTGTTGATCGAACCCGAATCATCCGGATTCCAACCCCGCATCACGCGGACTTGTGGCCGACCGCGAGCTTTACTCGAGGCCAATATCTCGGCGTTTGGGCGCTCGATTCCGCCGCCATTGTGAAAAGCAACGGGTCGTTCATTACCGTGACCGCCACGGTCTCGAACGACCTCTACCTGCTGAACCAGTGGGGTACTGGTTGCTTTCATGAGGACCTGGCCATTCTACCCTCAGGTACCTTTCTCTACATGCCTGGGTGTCTAACAAGTCCGCTCATTCGCGGGAGCGCGCTGGGAGTCGGCTTTGAGGTTCTCTTCAACGTGGAGCCGTTTGTTTCCAGCCCGCTCAATGCGCACGCGTTTCGTTGCATAGCGCGTGACCCGGTTGGAGGGTTCTATGCGATGGTGGAGGGAGCGACCGACGGAGGCCCTCACTTGTACCATGTTGCTGAAGATGCGACGGCTCTGGGCGGCACAGAAGAGGTTGAGACGAGCCCGTCGCTAGTTGCAGCAGCCAACGATGAAAACGGCAACTTCGACTACTGCTCGATTGCCGTCGACAACGACGGCACGGTCTTCATCGAGGACTTTGCGGAGCTCTGGAAGGTGACGTGTCAGTGACCTTCGGCGCGCCGTGTGCGCGGCCCGGTGGGGGTGGTCGCCTTCGCTCCATCGGGTGATCGTTCAAGCAGCAGTCACACGAGTGAGTTCTGCTTCCAGCCGGCTAACGGGCTGCTAACCTTACCGCATGTGGCGGTCGATCCGGGTGCTCGCGAGTGCGCTTGTTCTAACTACGGCCGCGACAGCGTGCTCCGGCACTCACGGCGACGACGAGATCTACCGCGACCCTAACTACGCGTCTTGTCAGAACCTCGACGTCAGCGGCGGCGATATCACGGTGTCCTGGTCGACACCGTGTGACGACGCGAGCTGCGCGCTGGACGACCGAGCCCGCGACACCGTGTCGCTCCTCCAGACTGCGATTGACAGACAGGGCTTGGCCGACACCTACCGCTTTTTGCGGGCCGAGAGCGTCGGCGCCAATGTCAACGTCACGCTACTGGCTACTATCGGCTGGTTCCAGGCCGTTCAAACATTGACGGTGCTGCTCGGCAGCGATGGAACCCTCGAGCCTTCGGCCGATGCTTGGGTGATGACCGCGCTGTGCACTAACGTCCCGAGCGTGGCGCCCTACTCGTCGTTCGTGCGGTCGCTCAAGGACTGCAACGCCAGCATTCAGCACGACATTTGTACCAACGCGTTCCGCCGGACCAACGGTTGCAACCCGGTAGGCGGCGGTGGCGGCGACGCAAAGGCTGGCGTGGGCGAATGCACGTTCGTCACCTACGCTAGCGCCAGCGCCAAAACCGGCACCCAGATCGAGTGCCAGTCCAATCAAGAGGTTTGCCCCTAGTGCAATAGCCCCCGTTGCCAAGAAGGTCTCAAAAATCCTTCAATCACCCTTGGCGTAGGCGCGCGGTAGCCCGAGACTCGCGTAAAGGGCGTCGATGCACTGCACGAGCTCAGGGCGTGATGGTGTGGTCTTGCCAGCCACGGTAGTTACACGATCGAGCGCCTCGCCTTCTGTAGCGGTGACGACCAGCTTTTTGCTGTGACCCGACAGCAGCAGCATGGTCCGCATCACGCTGCGCACCACGTTCATTTGCAGCGTATTTCCGATCGCGACTGTCGCGACCAGCTTTGCCTTCGCGCCCAGGCGATCGGTCAAAGCGTTGGACTCGACCCGTGCTTCACCTTGGGGTGGCGTGCAGGTCGGCAAGATGATCATGACGAGAACGAAGCCACCCTCCGACACGCGGGCCAGCCTTTCCACCCGCTTAGCGTGCCAGACCACGCGCTCGAGCTGTGCCGGCGCGCTCCACAAGGAAACCATGGTGTCACCACGCACGGCTGCGGCGATTCCATCCGACGTTTCTATTTGAAACGTAGATTCCATCCGAACCACCAAGAATTGCACGGTCATGCGCCAGTGACCAGGGGTTGCCCCCTACCGGTCGCGTGCTCGGCTCGCTCACGCGAGCCTGCGCGCGCGCCCACCACCCCCAAACCTGTTGCTCGGCGCCGTGCTCGCTCGTGCTCGGCACGCATTGACCGGTAAAGGTGACATCATCGAGCGGCACCGCCTGCGCGCGAGCTTGCGCGCGGCCGCCTGTGCGGCCAGGTGGGGGTGGTCGTCACCGTCAGCGCTACTTGTGCCGGAAATGCCGGAACAAGTAGCTGAGCGGAGCTGATCACGCGCTTGCTCCAGTGCCTGGCATGCGGCCGGGCTCCGCGAGAGGCGCACGCTTCGCGCCGGCGCCGTACTTCACGCCCCTGATCGGTGGGGCGCCGTCACGAACCCTGCGTCAGGACTGGCTACGCCCGGCCGCACGCCAGGCCCAGGAGCCCCCCCATGCCCGTCAACACGCGTGCTTGGGCGTGCCGGGTCCAGGCTGCCTGGCGCGCGCCAGCAAGCAGGCACGGGCGCGAAGCGCCCGCTGCGGCCTGGAGGCGGCGCGCCCAAGCAGGCACAATAGAAATGCCAGGCAAGAGCAAGCCTCCCATCACTTTGACCGGTCAAAGCGATTCACTTGTTCCGGCACAAGTGCTCGCGTCCCGCGTCCCCCAATCCACGTTCCGCGTCCCACGTTCCGCGTCCCACGTTCGCGTTGGGCGTTACGCGCTCGCGTCCGCGTGACCCACGTGGGCACATCTGCACCCAACACCGCCACGACAGCCCGCTGCAAATCTGGCTGCGATTCGGCAGCCCAAAAAGCCGAACGGCGCTTCCCGTTTCCGGAAAGCGCCGCTCGTCGTGGCGTTAACGACTACTGACGAATCTCAGAAGTCGCCGCCGCCCATGCCGCCGTGCTGGTGGCCGCCGCCGCCGCCGGCGGGCTTCTCGTCCTTCGGCTTCTCGGCGATCAGCGCTTCGGTGGTGAGCATGAGGCTCGCGACCGATGCGGCGTTCTGCAGAGCAGAGCGCACGACCTTGACGGGGTCGATGACGCCTTCGGCAACGAGGTCGCCGTACTTCGACGTAGCAGCGTTGAAGCCGAAGTTGCCGGTGCCTTCCTTGACCTTCTGCACGATGATCGAACCCTCTTCGCCGGCGTTGGCGACGATCTGGCGCAGGGGTTCCTCGATGGCGCGACGGATGATGCGGATACCGACTTCTTGGTCAGCGTCCACCTTGACGCTCTCGAGCGCCTTCTGGGCGCGGATGAGAGCGACGCCGCCGCCGGGGACGATGCCTTCCTCGACCGCCGCACGGGTGGCGTGGAGGGCGTCTTCGACGCGCGCCTTCTTCTCTTTCATCTCGACCTCGCTCGCGGCGCCGACCTTGATCACCGCAACGCCGCCGACCAGCTTGGCCAGGCGCTCTTGCAGCTTCTCACGGTCGTAGTCCGACGAGGTGTTCTCGATCTGGGTGCGGATTTCCGCCTGGCGACCCTTGATCTTGTCCTTCACGCCAGCGCCGTCGACGATGGTCGTGTTGTCCTTGTCGATCTTGACGCGCTTGGCCTGGCCGAGATCCGTGATGGTCACGTTCTCGAGCTTGAGACCGAGCTCCTCCGCGATGACCTGACCGCCGGTCAGGATCGCGATGTCCTTCAGCATCTCCTTGCGGCGATCACCGAAGCCCGGCGCCTTGACGGCGGCGCAGTTCAGCGTGCCACGCAGCTTGTTCACGACGAGGGTCGCCAGGGCTTCGCCCTCGATGTCCTCGGCGATGATCAGCAGCGGCTTCTGCGAGCGGGCAATCGCCTCGAGGACCGGCAGCAGGTCCTTCATGTTGGCGATCTTCTTCTCGCTGAGCAGGATGTACACGTCCTCGAGCGACACTTCCATGCGCTCCGGGTCCGTGACGAAGTACGGCGACAGGTAGCCGCGGTCGAACTGCATACCTTCGACGACGTCGAGCGAGGTGTCCGCGCTCTTCGCCTCTTCGACGGTGATGACGCCTTCCTTGCCGACCTTCTCCATGGCCTCGCTGAGCAGCTTGCCGATGGTGGTGTCGCCGTTGGCCGAAACGGTGCCGACCTGGGCAATCTCGTTCGGATCCTTGGTCGACTTGGCCATCTTCTTCAGCTCGGCGACGATGGCTTCCACGCCCTTGTCGATGCCGCGCTTGATTTCCATCGGGTTGTGGCCGGCCGCGACGAGCTTGCTGCCCTCGCGGAAAATGGCCTGCGCCAGCACGGTGGCGGTGGTGGTTCCGTCGCCAGCGATGTCGCTGGTCTTCGACGCAACTTCACGCACCATCTGCGCGCCCATGTTCTCGAACTTGTTGTCGAGCTCGATCTCTTTCGCGACCGTCACGCCGTCCTTGGTGACCGTGGGCGAACCGAAGCTCTTCTCGATCACGACGTTGCGACCCTTGGGGCCGAGCGTGACCTTCACAGCGTTGGCGAGGGCGTTGACGCCGTTGAGGATGAGGTTACGTGCCGACTCTTCGTAAACGATTTCTTTAGCGGACATGGTTCTGTGTTCTCCTCAAATCACTTCTCGATAACGCCCAGGATGTCGTCCTCACGCAAGATGAGGTGCTCTTCGCCATCCAGCTTCACTTCCGTGCCGGCGTACTTGCCGAACAGGATGCGGTCGCCCGCCTTCACGTCGAGCTTGCGCACGGTGCCGTCCTCTTGGACCTTGCCGTTGCCCACCGCGATGACTTCACCCTCGACCGGCTTCTCCTTGGCGGAGTCCGGGATGATGATGCCACCCTTGGTCTTCTCTTCTTCCTTCACGCGCTTGACGATCACGCGGTCCTGAAGCGGTCGGATTTTCGTTGCCATCTTTGTCCTCTGTGCGTTGTCTGCGGTTTTCGCGGGTTACTCGGGCGACCCTCGTTTCGGGGGGCTTGGGGGCCTCCGCCGTTTCGGCGCCCGCCCTCATAACCTGCGGTAACTTTTGGGGTTCCGGGCTTTAGCACTCAACGGACGAGAGTGCTAACAACTCCGGTGCGCGCGAGGGTAAGCATCCCCGAGGGGGTGTCAAGGGTCCGACTGAGCCATGTCAGGAAGCCGAACGGATCCCGCGCTCTACGCCACCTTGGGTGAACTGCTTCGGCAGCATTTCGGGCTGGCAGCCGGCGTCCGCGAGTGCTGAAAATCCGCAGAGTACCTGCGCACCTGTCTAGGCCATGGGGCCGCTAGGCAGCTAGGCTTAACAGCACGTGGGAAGCGAACGCGAAGCGCCCAACGCGAACGGTAAGCGTGGGACGGGTGTCGCGGAAAGCGCTGGCGCGAGCAGGCCTTCGGCTGCGCCATCTTCGCTTGCGGATCGAATCCAAGAGTGGCGGGCAGAAGCGGCTCGTGCCGACTGCAGGGCGTTTGCACGCGGCTTCTTGGATTGCAATCGCAGGTCAAGTTGGGGCGAGGACAGGGGCATCCGGGCGGGCCTGGGAGATGGACGGGGGTTTGCATGAAGGAAGGAATGCGACCGATGTTGGATTTGTCGGCGAACCTCGAGACCTTCTTTCACGACGTTGTGGGCGACGCGATGCGGCAGAAGCAGGTGACTGCCACGGATGCCGCCGAGGTGTACCTGGTGTCGTTGCTTGCGGATTACGCGCGGCCCGATGCGCGCTCGAGCGAGACGCTAGAGCGGCCCCTGACCTTGCTGCTCGACGAGGCGATGCGGGCGCCGGGGCAGGAGCGCTTCGAGCGGCTGCGAGTGCTGGGCGACGGCGTGCTTTATGTGAGCGGCTTCTTTGCGGAGCACCTGGAGACGCGCGGCGTGGAGGTGCGTTACGTGACCTCACTGGGCGCGCGCGCCTACGACAGCGCGGGCCAGATGCTGCGCGGCGCGGCCAACGACAACGCGCCGGACTTGTTTTTCGAGTTGGCGCAGAACTTCGAGCGCTTTGCGGAGCTGCTGCATGCGGTGGCCGAGAAGCTGTCGCTCGGGGCTGCGCCTTCGAGCATGGGTTTGCTGAAGCTGTACGAGCGCTGGCTCAAGACCGGGTCGGAGACGATCGGTACCGAGCTGTTGGGTCGCGGCGTTTTGCCGGTGCGAGGCGCGGGAGGGCTGCACTGACCGACTCGCTCGTCACGCTGCGCCGCCTGCAGCGGCGGCTGGAGCGGTTCTATCACCTCGAAGCGACGCCCGATGTGCGGGGATTCGTGCGGGAGAGTGCCCAGCTGGGCGACCGTGAGGCGCTCTTGTTGAGGGAGAGTGAGGGAGACGTGGAGATGGCGTTGGTCGTCCCGGCCACGGCGGCGAACGAGAACGACCATTGGCTGCAACTAGCCGAAGGCGTCAGTCACTTCGTGTACGTGGCGAATCGGGCGCGGCAAGAGTTGCCGTCGACTCAGCTGGAGCTGGAGCTGCAGGCGGAGGTCGACAAGTTCGTGCTGTTGGTGCTCGAGCAGCTGCCGTACGACCGCGCGGAGGCGTATGAAGTGCACGCGCGGCTGTACGAGAACGTACGGTTTTTGCACGACGCGGGCACGGAGCTCGGCGATCGCTATCGCACCGCGAATAGCCTCGCAGCGCGCTTCGTGCGGCGCCTGATGCAGTGCGGGCCTGAAGCGACGCACGCGGCGCTGCGACGGTTTTATCGCGCCGGGCAAACCGACAAGATCCGGCTGGTCGCGGCCTAGCGCTACAGGCCGTCGAGAAACGCCTGGCCGGCGTCGAGCAAGAACTGGGGCGCGTCTTCACCGACGATGAACAGGCCGCGGCCCTGCTGCGTCAGCTCCAAGCCACTCGGCAGTTGGCCCGCCAGGCTGAGGCCTTGGGCGATGGCTGCCGCCGCCGCAGCATTGCCGAGCTCGAGCTCCCATAACCAGCCGCGTGCGTCGGCGTTTTGGTACAGCCACAGGTGGTCGTTGGCCCACGCGACTGGTAGGCCCGTGACCGACTCATCGTCGAAGCCGTGCACTTTGAGGAACAGCCGGAGATTCCAGGCACCGAGCGAGTCATCGAGCACGAGCTCGTAGTCGCCCGGTTCTGCCGGAGCCGCGAGCGCCGCGGGTGGCTCGAACGTGCTTTCGCCTGCCGGATCGGCGCGCAGCATCACGTCGAGCGTGGTGAGCGGCGGTGTTTCGAACAGCGCGGCCTCGAAGCCTTGCTCGCCCCGCAGCCACTCGCGGTAGCTCAAGGTGGAGCCATACGCATACGGAAACGTGGCAAAGCTCATGATCGCCGGCGAAGCATCGGTTTCGGCGCGCTCGATCAGGTCGTCTCTCAGGTTCTGGAAGGTCGCCTCGAAATCGACCTGTTGCACGTCGTGGCCGAGCATGGCCGCCACGATGCGAAACTGGTAAAAAGTCGCCTCGCCTTCGATCACTGCCTTGGCCGCGAGCAGCTCGTCAGTCGTGATCTTGTGCGGCTCAATCCAGCTCTCTAGCTCGTAGTCGGCGTCTTGCAGCGCGTGGACGAATTCGTGAATCAGCGTCGAATCGGCTTCGATCGAGGCCTGCGACTGGCCGCGATCGATGATCACGATGCCGTCCTTCGCGTTTTGGTAGACGCCCGCGAAGGTCTCGACCAGCGTGTCGATGCTGCCCTGCGCCGAAAGCGCGCCGACCTCCACCAAACCGAGATCGTGCAGTACGCTTTCCACGTACTCGTTCTCGGCGAGCTCGGCCGGATCTGGTTCTTCGAGGCCGGCCTCGATCTCCTGCCGAAATTGGTCCTCATCGAGGACTCGAATCGGCACCGTCGGCGGCGATGCTTGCCCGTACGCGCAAGCCGCCAGTGACAGCAGCTGTTCCTGACAAGCCGCGCTGCGCGTGTCGCAAACCGAGTAGCCGACACCCGAGCACTCCGGCAGCGGAATCGGCCGCAGCTTCGACTCATCGTCGTCGCACCCGCACAGCAGCAACCCCAACACCAACGACCCAAACCTAAGCTTCACGCCGCCCAGTTTACTCCTCGGTAAGCCACGCGCCGCCCCAATCGGTCAGCTCCATGTCGTCGCGCAGCTTGCCGATGCTCAAGAAGGCCCGCGTGCCGCTGGTGCCGTGGGCACCGTGACCTGCCTCGCTGAGCACGCGAAATGTCCGGTCGAGCAGCTGGGCCTCCGCCTCGTTGCCGAGCTCGACCTGCCAGAGCGCGTAGGTGTTCTGTCCGTCCGTGTAGACCCCCAGCTGGTCGCCTCGCCACGACAGCGCGTGAGGCAGCGGGTCATCCACATCCTGATTGACGTAGTAGAGGTACAGCCCCCACGCGCCCAGCGTGTCCCAGCTGTCGAGGGTCAGGCCGCCCAGCGGACCCGGCGGCTGAATCACGGGCGCTTCGATTTCGAGGCCCTGCGCTTGCGGCTCGTCCATGGCGTAAAGCTCGGCCAGAATCTGCTGCGTGGTGCGTGGCGGCTCTGCCCACAGCGCCTCGACACCCTTCGGACCACCGTCGAGCCAGCGCGCGTGGACCATTGGCGCACCGATCGCGTACGGCACGCTCAGATAGCTCGCATCGTAAGGTGATTCGCTGGACTCTACGCGCTCGAATAGAAGCGATAGATGCTCCGCCAGGACCATGTCGAAGTCGACACTGGCGATGTCCACGCCGAGCAGCGGCGCCGCGGCTCGATACTCGTAGAAGCTGGCTTCACCTTCGACCAAAGATTTGGCTGCCAACCTGCGATCGAAGGTCCACGGCTCGTCTACTCGGGGCCACGTGGACAGGTCGTTTTCGGCGTGCTGTATGGCGTGGACCATCTCGTGCAGGAGGACTGCGTCCCTGGCGAGGCTGCTGCTCGTGTCGTCGCCATGGTCGATGATGATGATGCGCTGCTCATTCTGGCGAAAGACGCCGTACAGGTTTGCTACGAAGGCGGCGATGTCCTGCTCCTGGCTCGGGGGCGTGGCCGGCGCGAGGTCGAGCATCGCTAATGCGCGCGCGAAATGATCGATGAGCGGTGGTGGATCGTCGAGCAGGTCCAGCGTGACAATCTCTGCGTACTGCGCTTCGGTCTTCAGCTCGATGCGGATGTCGCTCGGGACCTCGCTTTCACGCATGCACGCCGCCAGCTCGAAAAGTCGGGTCTGGCACGCTGCCTCGGTGATGTCGCACGTCGAATAGTCGGCCTCCGGGCACTCAGGTAGTGGCTCGACCCGCGGAATCCCGACGCCGGTCGGCGTGGCTTCATCGTCAGAGCTGCCACAGCCGCTGATAGCGAGCGCGCAAAGTAGGAGAAAGAGCTGGCGCATCATTGATGGCTCTCGAACACCGCCTTCTGGCAGTCGTTGATTTCGTCGCACGGCAAGCTCAGGCACTGGCGCGAATCCTCGAGCACCTCGTCAGCCCACAGCTTCATGTCCACCACGCATTCGTCGACACCCCACCAGACATTGCATTCGAATAGGTCGTGCGCGGCGACTCTACAGTAGTCGAGTACCGACTGGGTGAGCGGCATCGTCTCGGCGGCTTCGTCGAAGCACGCCGTCGCCGGCTGGTCGCTGGCGAGCACGCTGCACGACTCCGTCTTCATGCACTTGCCGACCGCCCGCAACACGCCCGGGCGCAGGTCGGGCGGGTCATAGTGGCTGGTGCAGTACCCCGTGCAATCGGGGCCCGTCTGGTTGCAGCGCTCCCAGCCGCTACAAGCGTCGCTGCAGTGCTCTTCGAGCTCGTCCGTCTCGCCCTTCGAGCAACCGCCCAGGCTCAAGCTCCCAAGCACCACCGCCGCGACCCAAACCCAGACGAAACGCACGGAAGTACACTACCAGGCCCGGAAGTCGGGGGCGAAATGCCCCGCTGAATCGCCGACTTGCGCGCGGCGTCTAAAGGCCTGACGGCCTGGGCCGTTTTTGTGAGGGCAGTGACGAAGAAGCCGCAACTCAAGCCGCTCAGTGAGCTGAAGCTCGATTTCAGCTCGGAGATCCCGACCGAGCGTGCGCCCGAACAGGCCGCCAAGGCAGCGCGTGAGGCCGTCAAGTCGCTGCGTGTCGAAGAGACGTGGTGCGACAGCGAGGCCCCGACCGGTGTCGCCGCCGAGCGGCCGATTTTTCCGCAGCCACCGCGCACGCCGCGCGTCTGATTGTTCGCGCGGCCACATCTGATGTTCGCGCGGCCGCCGGCGCTTCCGGCTCCGAGCGCTTGATGTAAGCTCCGCCCTCCACCGAGGAAGGAGCCTGACATGAACGTTCGGTCGTCGCTCGTCGCGCTGTGTGCGCTCGCTGCCGCTGCTACTGGTTGCTCGAAGCCGGCACCCCCGCCTGAAGTGGCTCAACCGGGGGAGGCGCCGTCGGTCGCGCCCGTGCAGGTCGAGACGATTCCGGCCGCCAGCGCCGCCACGTCGGCCGCGCCCGCGCCGTCGTTGCAAGAGGCGACCAAGCCGCCGCCCTCGCCGGCTCCGCCGCCCGTCGTGACGTACAAGGGGGCGTTCGCGACGCCCGAGAGCGTGCTGTACGACGCGGCCGGCGATCGCTACCTGGTGTCGAACATCAACGGCAAGCCGGACGGCGCTGGTGACAACAACGGCTACATCTCCGAGCTTTCGCCGGATGGCACCGTCAAGACGCCCAAGCTCATTGCCGGCGGCGAGAAGGGCGCGAAGCTCGATGCGCCGAAGGGCTCGCAGATCGTGCGCGGTGAGCTCTGGGTTTCGGACATCAGCGTGGTGCGCAAGTTCGATTTGAAGACGCTGGCCTACAAGGGCGACATCGCGCTGCCTGGCGCTACCTTTGCGAACGACGTGCTGCTCGCGCCCGATGGGCGGGTGTTCGTGAGTGACTCGTCGGTCAAGGCTGGTGAGAAGGGCTTCGAGTCGAACAACAACGACCAGGTGTTCGTGATCGACAAGGCCGGCAAGGTGAAGGTTTTGGCCAAGGGCAAGGAGCTGGCCGGCCCGAACGGCCTGGCCTGGAGCGCCAAGGGACTGCTGGTCAACGCGCTGATGGGCAACGAGCTGTCGCGCCTGACCGACGACGGCAAGCGTGAGGACGTGACCAAGCTGCCGAACGGCGGTCTCGACGGCCTGCTGGTCAACGGCGACACCGTCATCTGCTCCAGCTGGGGCGCCAGCACCATCTACCGCGGCAAGCTTGGCGGCACTTTCGAGCCCATCATCCAAAACGTGAAGGGCCCTGCCGACATCGGCTGGGACAGCAAGCGCAGCCGCATCCTGGTGCCGCGCTTCATGGAAGACCAAATCGAGGTTTTCGAACTGAAGTAGAGCCTTCACAACTACATGTAGCTACGCACCTTCTCGGAGGGTCTGGCGGCTACCCGGGGGGTTGGGCTGGTGGTAGTTTTGTAGCCTTGGCCTGGCGCGCGAGCTTGCTGGTTCTGGGTGCTGCAGTCTTTGGCTGCGCGTTCCCGGCCTACAAGGCGGAGGGTGTGGGCGGCAGCGCTGGGGCGGGCGGAGCGCTGGACGGACCCGTTGGGCCAGGCTTGATGGCGGGCAGCATGAACGCGCCGGACCCGTGCGCGGACCAACCGTGCCAGAACGGCGGGCGCTGCGTGGCGACGCTGGATGGCGGCTTGGTGTGTTTGTGTGAGGCAGGCTACCAGGGGGATCGCTGCGAGGCGGCGTTCGACAATTGCCAGCCCGACCCCTGCAAGAACGGCAGCATCTGCGTGGACCAGGTGAACGGCGCGTACTGCGATTGCGCAGACGGTTGGGATGGCGCGACCTGCGAGCACAATCACGACGATTGTGCCGACGACCCGTGCCTGAATGGCGGCGCGTGTACGGACGGCTTTCAAACTCGCACGTGCGTTTGTGCTCCTGGGTTCTCCGGTGAAAGTTGCGAAGCGGGGGCGCTACGTACCTGTCAGGAGATCTTGGACATGAACCCCGAGGCTCCGTCCGGCGTGTTTACGGTGGATCCGGATAGCCCTGGTCAGGGCAATTCACCGCTCGACGTGTATTGTGACAATGACCCCAACCATGGCGGCGGCGGCTGGATGCTGGTTGGTGAGGAACACGCGGGCGTGGGTGGCACCCTTTCGTTTCTGGGGATCTCCGCAGGCGACGGCAACGCCATGGCGCATGGTGAAGGCAACGCGCTGATCGGTGAGCACTTTCGGGGCCTGTACAGCGAGCTGTGGGTGAGCTGGTCCAAGGAGGGCGATGACGGCGACGCCATCCATTTCGCGGTGAACGAGGAGATGTTTGCCAACAACGTGCGCTTGGCCATGCCGATTTCGGACTTCTGGACCACCAATTCAGCCTTGGGAGATTGGGTCAACGCCGCGGGTGGCGCGGTGCTGTGTCGTGCCAGTCAGGATCCAGACGTTCGTCCCGGCGACAGCAGCTGGGCGATCAAACCCAAAGACGACATGAACACGCGCTGCGGTTGCAACAGCGACGGTTGGTCCGGCCGCGGCGCCTTTTATGGTGGCTTCACCAATCCGACGCAGTGCAATCCTTCGGGGCCTGGCTGGGCGGCGGTTGCCGACCAAGGTCAGCCGAAGGGCACCATCAAAGATTGGTGGCTGCAGATCTGGGTGCGCTGAGAGCTACTGAATTTTGCAGCGCGCGATGACTTCAGCCGCGCTCACGCTGGCGCCCTGCGCCAAACCTTGGGTGAGCAGGTCGGCCGGAGCTTGGGCGCTGGCCAGCAACGGCTCGAGCGCGCTCAAGTAGCGGCGCTCGTCCCGCCCTTGCGCGTCTTTGCGGGCGCGGCGCTCGAGCCCGGCAGCCGCCAGCTCGAACACGCGCTGGGCGAGTTGCACCGCCGGCTTGCCGCCGAACGGCGCGGTCAGACCGTCACGAATCAGGGCCAGGCGCTCGCGCTCCACGCCTTCCAATGTGAGCGGCGCGGTGAGCTCGGCCGCCGCGTCCAGCGCGCGCGCGTCGTAGAGGATGCCGGTGAACAGCGCCGGCACTGCCATGCTGAGCTCTGCGGGCAGCGAGTCACAGCCCCGCACCTCCAGCGTGTTTTTGAGCCGCGCTTCGGGAAACAGTGTCTGCAAGTGGAGCTTGAAGTCAGCCACCGTGGCGCGATGGCCTTCGAAGCCGTCTTGCCAAAAGCTACGAAAGCTTTGGCCGGTGTTTTTGACCACCTGGCCGTTGCGCTTGAACAAGAACATGCCCGAGTCGAGCGCCCACTCGACGTAGTCGACGTAGCCGAGCTGGGGCTTGCCCCACACACGGGGGATCAAGCCCGAACGTGACGGATCCATATTCAGCCAGACTTCACCTCGCACGCTCTTGCTGCCGGTGACCTTGCCCTCTTTGAAGGGGGCGTTGGCCAGCATGGCGTGAATGATGGGTGACAGCTTCAGTGACACGACCAGCTTGCGCATCGCGTCGGCTTCGCTGGCGAAGTCGAAGTTCGCTTGCACGGTCGCGGTGCGGCGCATCATGTCGTGGGCGGCGTGGCCCTTGGTGGGCAAGTACTCGCGCATGATGGCGTAGCGCTGCTTGGGCACCCAACCCAAGTCCGCCTGGCGCGCGAGCGGGTGGAACCCGACGCCGAGCCAGGTGAGGCCAAGCCTTTGCGAGACCGGCGCGAGCTCTGCCAGGTGCTGCAAAAACTCCGCTTCGACCTGATGCAGATCCGGCAGAGCCGCGCCCGACAGCTCGAGCTGCGAGCCTGGCTCGAGCGTGATGCTGCTGGTGCCGCGGCGGAGCGCGATGACGGGCGCACCCGCGGCCTCGCGCTCCGGCTCCCAACCGAATTCACTGAGCGCGGTGAAGATGCCGACCACACCGGCGTCACCCTCGTACTGCAGCGGCGTGCCCTGCGCGGTGACGGCGAACTTCTCGGCCTCGGCCCCGATGCGAAATTGCTCGGCCGGTTTTTCAGCCGCAGCGAACAGCGCGACCAGCTCGTCCAAGCTTTGGATAGGGCGGTCGTTCGGCGTGCTGTCGTGGTTCGCGGCCATGGGCCCGGGGGTAATAGAGCCGAAGCGGGGCAGTTACCAGCTGTCTGGTTCGCGATCGAGCTCGTTGTCGGACCGGCTGTCTCGTGATGGCGGGGCCCCGACCCCGCCTATGGGTACGGAAGGGTGAAGCGAACCGAGGGCCAGGGCCAGGGCACGGGTGTGCGCCTCGGTGGTGCCGGCGCCGCCGCCGATGATGCGGGCGCCGCCGATGCTCAGGTCGAGCGCCCGCTCTACCCAGTGCTCGGGGTCCGAAAGCGCGTCGTCGAAGCCGCGCACCGCGTTTTCACTGGCAGCCAGCAAGACGCCCGGAAACATGCCGTGGTGTTCGAGCGCGCTGCGAAAGCGGTCCAACTGGCGCAAGGCGATTTCAATCTGTGGTACCTCGAACAGCAGCGTTTCGGCGCCCGCGTCTGAGAGGGCCGCCACGAGCTCGTGCGGGTCGCCCTCGGCGGTGCTGTCACCGGCCGGGCCGCACTCGATGACCGCCCAGGTCGGTAGCTCGGTGCGCGCGGCCGCAACCACGGCTGCCATCAAACCTAGCCGTGAGCCCTGCCCACGCGCGATGAGCAGCTGACAGCCGGCCGCGCCGAGCCGGGCGGCGTGCTCCGTGAGCTCTTCGTGCAGGCGATCTGCCGCGACCGGGCTGACCATGTCCGAACCGAGCACGCCCGCGACGCCGATCGGCTTCGGATTGTCGAGCGTGGCCTCCAGCGCCAGCTCAACCGCGCGACTGGTCAAGGCGCTGGCGCGATGCTCCATGCCCACCTCCGCCAGCGCGCGCGGCGTGGTGTCGGCAGTCAACGCACACAAGATGTCGACGCGACTCTCGATCTCGGCGCGGTAGTGCGACTCGACCTCACTCGGCTTTTCGCGCAACAGCTGGCCGAGCGCACCCGGTGAGCTGAGCGCTACACCTCGCGCGCGAAAGGATGCCCCGGTATCCGAGTCCACGACCAGCGGGCGTCCATCCTTGAGACGGTGGCGGATTTGCTCGAAGCTCATCCAGCGGGAAAGACAACCTTAAGGGGCAGTCGCCGCTTGCGCAACGTCTGCCGGCTTGAGTAGCGCGTTCAGGCCGCGTTTTACGTCTGCCTGCGTGAGCGGATCCTGGGCTGCGCGCTCGACGATGCTCTTGCCCTGGACGCCGCCCACGCGCAGGAGTGCCCCACCGATGGCCACCACCGCGCTCACCAGCGTGGGCTCGTCGGCGGTGGCGCGATAGAGCGCGAAAAAGGTGCGCAGGTCCTCGTACTCCGAAGGCGTTGCCAACTTGCCCAGCGCTTGCGCGGCGCGCTCCACGTCCGCCATGTCGTTGGCGGGGTCGTTGAGGTGCTTGGCCAGGAGCGGGGTGGCGCTGACCTCGTTCATGGCCGCAAGCGCGTCGGAGAGCGGACCGAGCGGAGGCGGCAGCAGCACGTCCGAAACGTAGTCGTAGTGTCGCTCGAGCGCGGCCAGCATGTATTGCTTACCCGATCGGCGCGTGGCGATCAGCTTGCGCGCGGCGCTGCGCAGCTCCGGCGGGATCTTGGTGCTGCTGGTCAGGTCGATGAGAATCTTGGTTACCAGCGGGTCTTCGATCTTCGTCAGCTCGTCCACGAGCAGCTTTTGCGCGACCGCCATGTCCGGTGTGAGCTCACTGAGCGCGACGCCGATCTGCTCGGCCAGCGCCGCGGGTGCTTGCGACTCGTCCAGGCTGAGCTGGCTGACGTCGATGGTGCAGGCGGTGAGGCGTGTCCCCAGCTCGGCGCTGCCAGCGTCGCCGCCCTTTTCGGAGACGAGCGTGACCTTGCCCGCGGCGTCGCAGATACCGAAACCGCGCTGAGCGGCGCTGGTGCCGAGCGCGTCGGCGCCGAGCGACTTGACGAAGCGCAGGCTACTGTCCTTGTCCGACAAGCCGATCACCACGCGGAAGTAGCTGGCAAGGTAGGTGTGGTTGGTGAAGTGCGCGCCGTCGGGGCCGGCGGTGGGCGTGGCGCCGAGCCGGATTTTCAGGCGCGCGGAGCCGCTGACCGGCCACAGCTGGTTGCCGCTGCCGAGCCAGGTGGGCTTGCCGGGCAAGGCGCGCTCGGGCAGGCCGACGCGCGTGGCCTGGTTGGTGGTGGCCAGGCGGATCTTGTCGTCCAGCCGCACCAGGCCCTTCTGCCCGAACCACAGCTCACCGTTGAAGTTGCGCGCCTGAGTCACGATCTCGCGGAGGAGCAAACGCGCCACCTCGTCCCCCGTCTTGAGATCCACGGCGGAGACGTACTGGTCGCTCCACGGCACGAAGCCGATACCGCCCTTCACCGCCGGGTAACCGAGGTCGATGGTGGAGTTGATTTCACGCACGACCTCGCCCGAGCGCGAGACGGCCAGGAAGCGACTCTTGCCCGGATTCTCGCCGGCGACCACGGCCACCGTGTACTCACCGTCGTCCCCGGCGCCGCGCAGCTTGCGATTGTCGATCGCTACCGACCAGAGCTGCTTGCCGGTCTTGGCGTCGAGGGCGAACAGGGTGCCGGCGTTGCTGGCGACGACCACGTCGCCCGCCACGATCGGCAGCGTGTCGGCCGTCCCCTGGTGCGACCAGCGCTGGCCTGCGGGTAGCGAGACGCCGAACAGACCGGTGTCGTTGACCCCGACTGCGACGGCCGCGGCTTGGGGGGCCTTCTGGCTGCGCAGCTTTTCTTCGAGCGCGGCGATCGACTTGCCCTGGTCCGCTTGCCACGTTTCCGAGAAGGGCGACCCGACGCCTTTGACCTGGGCGGGGCCGCAAGCCGCAAGCAGCGGGAGCAGGGGCAGCAGGCGCCTCATTCGGACTCCTCCGTGACCGAGAAACCTTTGAGCGCGCGTTCGAGGCCCTGCTTCACCTTGGGGCTGCCGTCGGGCGGAAATTTGGTCAGGGCGCTCTGAATCAGGTCGTTGGCGGGTTTGGTGGCCATGCGGCGCAGGCGCTCGATGAGCTTCAACTTGATGTCGTCGGAGACGTCGGCTTGCGGTCGAAGCAAGAGCGGCACCATGCCCGACTCCATCACCTCGAAGCGCAGCTTGCCGAGCAAGCCCATGAACTTCTCGCACTCGGCGGCCACGCACAGCATGCCGAGCGACTCCGCCGCCTCTGCCACGTCTTTGGGCAACACGCTGAACAGCTCCGGCACGGCGGCCCGCACGTTGAGCGTGCCCAGGCCGCGCGCCGCGATCGCGCGCACCGAAGCGTCGCTACCGTGCAGCGCCTTGCGCAGCACGTCACCCGCCAGCGGCGACTTGGTCGCGATCAGCGCGCGTAGGGCGGCGCGCCGCAGCTCCGGCGTGCGGTGCTGGGCGTAGGGCGCCAGGGCCGCGCCCGAGCCCGGCTGGGCCAGGATGCCGAGCGTCTCGATGGCCTTGCTCAGCACCGCCACACTGGCGCCACGGCTCAGCAGCACCTCGACCAGCGTCGCGCCGACCGGGTCGCCGCCGCTCTTGGCGATCGTGTCGAGGGCGCCCATGACCTGCGCCTCATCCCCGGATTCCAGGGCCTTTTGCAGAGCCGGTACGTCCAGCTTGGACTTGGGGGCGGGGGCGGCAGCGGGCTTCTGCGGCTTGGCGGCGCCGGCCTTGGGCGGGGCGGCCCAGCTGGCGGCCGGTACCGTTGCGAGCGCCAGCGCTGCGCCGATGATCAGGGTGCGAGGATTTCTGCCGGGCATTGCGGGCTCCGTGGCAAAGTTCGCTTCCTCTTACCGGGCCAGGCCATGAAACTCAAGGCGCCGGGGCCGCCCCCGCTTCCCAACGTTCGATTGGAGGTCATCGAAGATCTCTCGCCCAAAGGCGCGAGCGGGTTCCTGCGGCTGCGCCGGCGGCGCTTTCGCGCTCATTACCCCGACGGCTCCGCCAGCGAGCCCTTCGAGTACGACGAGGTGGATCGGCGCGCCATCGACGCTGCCGTGATGCTGGCCCACTACGAAGACGCCAAGGGCGTGACCTACGTCTACCTGCGCAGCAGCGTCAGACCCCCGGTCGCGATGCGCGACAAGGCGCGCTCGCCACTGCCGGATGAGCATGACCACGGCGGGCTGTGGGAGCTGCCGGCGGGCTTGGTCGAGCCGGGCGAGCAAACGCCCGAAGGCGTGGTCGGCACCGCGCAGCGGGAGCTGCTCGAGGAGCTGGGCTTCGACGTCGAACGTTCGCAGCTGCAGCAGCTCGGACCCAGCATGTTTCCGACCGCCGGCATCTGCGCCGAGCGACACTTCTACTTTCACGTTGCAGTCGATCCGAATCAGCGCCGCGCGCCGGAGCTCGACGGCTCGCCGCTCGAGCGCTTTGGTGAAGTGATCGACGTGCCGCTCTCGAGCGCGCTCGGCTGGTGCACCGACGGTAGTATCGAAGACGCCAAGACCGAGATTGGGCTGCGTCGCTTCGCGGACATCGTTGCGCGCTCGCGCCCCACGCACTAGCGAACAGCTCCGGCTCGGTGCGCGGCTGGCACGATTGATGAAAGGTCTGGGGGGTGATGTTGAAACTGGGCCAGTTTGTGCCAACGGTGGGGAACCGCTGGCAGGGGATGCGTGGTTGGGCGGCGCTCGTGCTGTGCTTGGCTGCTTGCGGCGGTGTGTCGACGCGCGATCACGATGCTGACAGCGGTGGGCGCGGTTCGGGCGCGCCGAGCGGCAGTGGGGGCCGGACAGGTGGCGGCAAGGCGGACCCAGGCGGCGTGGCGGTCCCGCCGGACGATCAGGGTGGCCTCGGCGGCCATCACGAAGTGGGCGGCGATTGCTGCAGCGGTGCTCCGGCACCTGACTGGTACTGCCAGGCTCCGGCCGTCGACGCGTCACCTACGGCTGCTGAAACGGTTCCCGGCGACGTGATAGGGCGCGAGTTATTGGTCGACGAAAGCGGCAATAGCTACGTTCTCGGCACGGTCTCTACCGAGCCTGGTTGGTACCTGCTGAAACTTCAACCTGGCGGCGCCCAGTCGTGGAGCAAGCACTTGGGTTACGCAGGCAAGTCGCATAGCGCGAGCCTACGTTTCGCCAGCAACGGCGACCTGTTGGTGGGTGTCGTCGAGGACCTTTCTCAGGCGACGCAGCACTTGGAGATCTTTCGCTACCAGAACACTGGCGAGCTGGTCGCTCAGCACCTGATCGCCCAACCCAATGGGCCAGACGGCCCTTCCGACGACCGGCTGCAGGTTTTCGACAACGGTGACGAGCTCGAAGTTTGGGGAAGCTTTTCAGGGCAGTGGGCGGTCGCATCCACCACCCTCCACGCCACGTCCGCGCTCGATGCCTATCGCATTCGCGTGGCGGCGAACGGGGACGTCGTGGACACCGCACAGTTCGTGCGCGCGAAATACAACCGCATCAACCATGGCGTCAGGGTCGACGGCACGACCTACCTGGCCGTGACGGGTCAGGCGCGCGATACCGACCCGCTGCTGGTTGCACTCGATGACACCCTCACTCCGCTTTGGGAGCACCCGCTGGATGAAGGGACGACTCCCTTTCGGGTGGCCGTGCGCGACGGCACGCTCGTGGTCGGCGGCATGCGCTCCGAGACGCTGTTTCTGGCGACTCTCGACGCCGACACTGGCGACACCCTTTCGTCGACCGAGATCCCGTCGATCTTCAACATGACCGCACTGGGCCTGCTGCCCGATGCTGGCGTGCTCGTTGGTGGAGTCGCAACCCCGTACGCGACCCTTGGCGGTGTCACTTTCGAAAGCGACACTGGCGGCCCGTTCGTGGCGGCGTTCTCGCTGGGCGGCGAGCACCTTTGGTCCACCTTCTACTGCGCGGAGTTTGGCGCCACCGTGCAGGGCTTGGGTTTCGGCGCTGGCGAGCTGCGCGGTCTGATCAGCTTCGAGGGCGACGTCGATCTCGGCTCACGTCAGCTGGTGGGTGCAGGGTCGGCCCTGCTCACGTTGCCCAATCCGGAAAGTTCCGCGGGCGGCGTCGGTGGCATGGGCGGCGCAGCAGCAGGCGACTAGCCGTCTGAGTGCGGCGTGCACGCGCGTCCATTTCGCGCGGGCGACACTTTGTTGGAAATGGGTGGCAGGCCTACGCACATTGCCAATCTGCGAGCGCACAAATAGACTTCCGGCATGCCGCTCGGACGTTCCGGCTCGGCGGGCGCGCTGGCGCTTGCGGTCTCTTGCGCTCTGACGGGCGCGCTGGCGTGTAGTGAGGGTGCAGACGGGGGCCAGCTCGGCGGCTCCTCTGGCAGCCCCAGTGGCGGAAACAGCACCAGCGGGAGCGCGGCGCTGGGCGGCACCAACAGCGCCGGTAGCGCGGTCGTAACGGGTGGTTCCGCGGGAGAAATCAGCGGCGGAGGCATGGCGCCGGGTGGCAGCGGTGGCAGCGCCACGGCCGGTGGTGAAAGCGGCGGCAGCGGTGGTGGCCCTGCTCCGGGCGTGCGTGACCTTTCGACCGATCGCAATCAGTTCTTCGGCGCCAGCCGCTGCGCACAGGCCAAGGTCCAGTTCTGTGAGGACTTCGAGTCGGGCACGCTCGACACCACGACGTGGAAGACCGGGGGCACTCCCGCGCCCGTCATCGACGAGCTGCAAGCGGCGCGCGGCAAGAAGGCGCTGCACTTCAGCAAGGACGGCAACGGCAACACCACCGTTGCCGAGACCAAAACCTTCCCGGCCATGAACGGCAAGTACTGGGGGCGGGCCTTCGTGTACCTGAACGCGATGCCCAAGCAGGTCGACGCTTTTACCTACTCGCACTGGACCATCATCGCGGCCACCGGTGCGGTGGTCGATGGCGAGGTGCGGATCGGCGGCCAGATGCAGAAGCGTTTTGGTGGTGCGACGTCGCTCAACTACTGGGGTGTGGGCACCGACAATCGCAATCAGGCCGAGGGCTCGGGCGACTGGACGAATGCCGACAACGATCCCGCAGGCGCGGCCAAGCCGGTGGCAGAAAAGGAATGGACCTGCCTGGAGTGGATGGGCGACTACACGGCCGACGCGACCAAGTTTTTCATCGACGGGGTCGAGCACCCGTCGCTGGCCACCACGCCGGCCACCAAACACGGTGGCAACCCCGACAAGCCGTTCTTGCTGCCTGAATTCAACCGAATTTGGTTCGGCTGGGCCGAGTACCAGGCCACCACGCAGAAGTTCGAGCTGTGGTTCGACGAGATCATGCTCGACCCCGAGCGCATGGGCTGCGTGCTGTAGCAGCGACTAGGGCCGCTGTAGACGAACGCGGGCTGGCTCGTTAGTCTCGCGGCCCTGTAGCCGAAACATGCCCGGGCCAAGAGTCATCGTGGTCGCGAAGCGCACGTCGTATCAGCGCTTCGTCGAAGAGGAGGGAGACCCGCGCGCCAGCATGTTGGTCAAACGTAAGGACCCGGCGGTGCGCAGCTGGCTCGACGCGCACGCCGAGCACCAGCGCACGCTCGAGGTGGTGATTCGCGAGCTCGACCGCGCCGGCGTGCAGACGCTGCTGCTGCGCCGCGCGCACGCTGCTTTCGACACTTCGGACGCGGAGCTGGTGATCGCGGTGGGTGGTGACGGCACGCTGCTGGCCGCGTCGCACAACGTGGACGGCGTGCCGATTCTGGGCGTGAACAGCGCGCCCAAGCATTCAGTCGGCTTTTTTTGCGCGGCGACGCGCAAGGACTTTCGAAAGTCCATCGAGCTGGCGCTGGCCGGCAAGCTTCGCAGCGTTGCGCTGGCGCGCATGTCGGTGTCGCTGAACGGACGCATGCGCAGCAAGCGCGTGCTCAACGACACGCTGTATTGCCACGACTCGCCCGCCGCCACCTCGCGTTACATCCTGCGAGTTGGCAAGCGCACGGAGGAGCAGCGCTCCAGCGGCATCTGGATTGGCCCGCCCGCGGGCTCGACAGCCGCGCAGCGCTCCGCCGGTGGTCGCGTGCTGCCGCTGGCTTCTCGCCAGCTTCAGCTGGTGGTGCGCGAGCCCTACGCGCCGCGCGGCAAAAAGAACCTACTCGCGCGCGTCGTCGTCAAACCTCGCGAGCGCGTCATCATCACCAGCAAAATGGATGACTCCAGCCTGTTCGTCGACGGCCCCCAACGCAAAATCACCGTCAGGCTCGGTGACGTGGTCGAGTTCGCGCTCTCCGATACCCCGCTGCACGTCCTCGGTTTGCGCGGCCGCTGAAGCGCAAAGCGCCGAGCGCAGCCAGCAAGAGCGCGAACCCGGAGCGGGTCTGCCTGGCGCCCACATAGTTACATTGACAACCATTGTCGTCGCTGATCGAGTCGTCGGCGACACTGGGTTTGCCGCCGCCGGTGGCGCTCGGCGAACCACCTTCGGCCGCTCCGGCCGTTGAAAGGTCGGCGCCTGCCGCCCCCGCGGAGCTTCTGCCAGCAGCCCCACCCGCGCCGGCGTCGCTGGAATCCGAGCATTCCCATTGGGTGTGCGTTGGCCAGGAGCCTTGCCAAAGCTCCGGGGCGCCATAGCTCGGGTTTTCGCAATTGGCCTGCTGCAGGTCGAGCCAACGTGCTGCCACCGCGTCATTCACTGGCACCCAATCCGGCTGTGAGTCGATGCCTGCGCAGATGCCGGTCGGCGCGTCGTTGGTACACTCACTCACCACCACCGGCTTGCTGCCGGTACCGCACAGCTCGCAAGGCGGAGCTTGCTCGCACGCACCCGTGGCTACGACGGTCACACCGCCGCACTGCTCGGCGATGCATTCGTTCCAGTACGTGAGGCCATTGTTCCCACAGACCGGCTGAAAGTAGTCGGCTGGATCCGAAGCGGCGCCGCCCGCCCCGCCTGCGCCACCGTTGGCAATCCAGGGAAAGCTGCCATTGTTGCCGTCGCAATTGCAGTAGCTGGGCTGAATCAGGGCCAACTCGGCGACCGTGAAGCCGTGGGCGCTGGCCCAGTCGAGCACGCGCGGCTCGCTCATGTCGCGCAGGTAGTCGGTGTGAAAGCGCCGATCGATGTCCTCGGCCAGAGTGCGTTCGCCCGAAGCAATGACCAGCGCGCCCACCGCGCAAGCGCGACCCTCGTGATCGATGAAGTACGGTCGCCGCTCGCCCGGGTGCCCGGTGTTGCGCGGAAACACGCCCGCTTGCCAGTAACGGTGCAGGTCATCCAGCAGCTTCACCCGTTCACCCCGTGCAGCCAGCGTGAATTGCTCGACCGGTGCCGCGCGCAGCTGTCGTTCCACCTTGGAGAGATGCGCCTGGATGCGCAGGCGATCTGCCTGCTCCGCAGCGAGCGGTGCCGCCAGTGCACTCGACGCGAAGAGCCAGAGCCCCAGACCCAGGGTGATTGGTTTCAGCAAGCGACCTCCGGCCCGGGTTGCGAGTCGTTCAGCAAGGCCTGGAGACACGGGGCTACCACGTCGCGTGCCACGGCGGTGGACGCCAGCGCGCGCAGCGCGGCGTTGATGCGACTTCGGACGTCGCAGTCGGCTTGCGCGAGCGCCCAGCGCAGAAAGCGGAACGCCAGCGCGGCGTGGCGCTGCTCGTCTTCGGCAATCTGGGAGTAGACGCCGGATATCACCGGATCAGTTGCGGCTTCGGCGGCTTCGAGCGCTTCCAGGGCGGCGCTGGTTTCGCCTACACAGCCTTCGGCGATGACCAGATCGACGACATCCAGCAGCTCAGTCGCCGCGAGACTGTGCTCCACGTCGAGCGGCCCCGGAGAGACGCCGTGCCCCGCATAAGTGCTCGCCAACTGAAAGCAGAGGCGCGCGTGGCGGGTCTCGTCGGCCAGCGCCCGGGTGCAGGCTTCGACCAACTCTGGCGGTGCGCCCAGAGCCAGCAACTGCAAACTGAAGCGCGCAAAAGCCGCGATCGACGCGTGCTCCATCTGCCCGAGCCGTGCCCAGTGCGCCGCTTGCTCGCTGCGCTCCTGCTCCGTCAAATGGTCGAGTTGCGGCAGCAGGTTTTCGAGGCCCCATTGCCGGCTATCGCGAAGCGGTGCCACGCGGGCCTGCGCTTCGATCAAGAAGGGCCTGCCGCAAACCGACAGCCCGCACGTGCGATGCGCCTCCGTTGGAATGAAGATATCGCCCGTAATGCCGCAGTCGTCGTTTTCGCAATCGGCGCCCGAACGACACTGGTCCTCTTTGCGCAAGCAAGCATAGCCGCCAAACCCACAGCCCTCCTCGAACGACGCGCACAGCAGCCCCCCACAATCGGCGTCCGTTCTGCAATTGGCGACGCGACACACGCCACCGGTCGGCGATTCGGGATGGCCGCACTCGCACAGGTGATTCACCCCGCAGTCGCCGTCCGTCACGCAGCCCGACTCGCACCAGTACTCCCACTGATCACCACCGGTGAAGGAATTGCAGAAGCCGTTCGGTAGCACATCGCACTGGCTCGGATCCTGATCGCACTCTTCCGGCAAAGCGTCGCTGTTACCCCCGACGCCCCCGACGCCCCCGGCTGCATCGTTCGGAGAGCCGCCGTCGCTGCCGTTGCTTTGTCCGCCCGGACCCTCCGCGAAGACCGGCGTGCACGCTACGGCTGCTGGTCGATGGTAGTAACCCTCCTCGCAATGCACGAGCCCACCCAGAAACTCGTCGGGTTGAGGCGAGGTGCAAGTCGTCGACTGCGCCGGGCCGCCCCCCGTGCCGGGCTTGGCCGGCTTGCTCGGCTTGCTGCTCGACCCAGCACCAGAGCTACCCCCAGCCTCTTGATTGGACTCCAATCGAGTCGCCCCGCACGCCACCGGCATGAGCCCCATCGACACCAGTAGCGAAAGCCTCAACGCATCCACCCGTCTCATGTCGGCTTTCACAGCAACAGCCATGCCAGCGCAAGCATGGCCATATGCGCCGAACTTTTCGGCATTTGCGTCTGCGTCGTTGGCACAGCGTGACACAACTTCAGGGCAGCAAGAAGCTGGGGTCCGTGCCGGCGACGAAGCAGGACGCGATCTGCGCGTCGCTCAGCGCCGCGTCGTAGATGCGGAAGTCGTGGAAGACGGCGTTGAGCTCGGGATCGTTGCCCCATTGGCTGCGTCCGAGCCACACGTTGATGTCGCGGATCGCGCTCAGCTCCGCAGTCCAGGGCTGCTCGCCGACTTTGCTGCCGTTCACGTACAATCGGAGCTGGTTCGCGTCCGAGTCGGCTACCACGACCACCTGGCTCAGGGATTGCGATAGAGCCGGGCCGGGCTCTACGGACACGTGATCGAGGCTGTTGGTGCCGTTGGACGAGAAGGTCGTTTCGATGCTGCCGTCGTGCTGCTCCGGCGAGAGGAAGAGATAGCTCTTGCCAGTGCCCTGCTTGTTCTCGTCGGGGTCGGTGATGTCGCCGAAGTCGAAGATGCGCTGGTTGGCGGGGCCACCGCCCCAAGTCACCCAGGCTTCCAGAGTGGCATTCGTCAGCTTCGAGATCAGCCCATTAGGCAGGTCGACGTAGGCGCCCGTGTCACCGCCGCCGAGCAGCACGACGCCCTTGCCGTCGAGCTTGGACAGCGTCGCGTTGCGCGCGATCACGCCATCTGCCGTGCCTACCCGGTCTTTCACGGCAGTGCCGGTGCCCTCGAAGTCGTAATGATGCACGAGCGAGTCTTTGGCGCCCTGGCATTCTACGGTGTCCGGCTCCGGTGGCTCGCCACCAGCGCCGCTGCTACCGATCACGTCGCTTCCGGCCGCTCCGCCCTTTGCGCCAGCACCGGCCATGCCGCCCCCACCCGTCGCGCCTGCACCGCCCATAGTAGTTGTAGCGCCCGCCGCGCCTGCACCAGCCGCGCCCGTCGCGCCCGTGCCGTCACCACCCTTCGCCGGCGGTGCGCCTGCACTGCCGTCGTCCCGGTTGACCGTGTACGCCGGGAAGCGACAGCACGGCACCAAGCTCAGCAGAACGACGGCGACCGGAGCAAGACGCACGAACCTCTCAAGGTATCACGGCGTCGCCGGTACTCACATCTGGGCGACGGATTTGGCCGCGATACCGACGTAGGTTTGCGGGGTCAGGGCTAGTAGGTAGTCGCGGGCTTCAGCCGGGAGTGAAAGCCCATTGATGAATTGGTGCAGAATGTCGCGGGTGAGGGCGCGGCCGCGCGTGAGATCTTTGAGCTGCTCGTAGGAGTCGGGCAGGCCGTGGCGGCGCATCACGACTTGCACTGCCTCGCCCAAGACCTCCCAGGCTTCCGCCAAATCGCGCGCGGCTGCAGCTTCGTCAACCGCGAGACGCCCGAGGCCACGCTTGGCCGCTTCGACCGCCACCAACGAGTGACCCACCGCGACGCCCATGTTGCGCAGCGCGGAGGAGTCGCTCAAATCGCGCTGTAGCCGCGACACCGGCAGCTTCTCCGCCAGGTGCTGCAAGAGCGCGATGGCGATGCCGCAGTTCGCCTCCGAGTTCTCGAAATTGATGGGATTGACCTTGTGCGGCATGGTCGAGGAGCCGACCTCACCTTTGACGGCGGCTTGCTTGAAGTAGCCGAACGACACGTACATCCAGATGTCGCGATCGAGCGAGAGCAAGATGTTGCTGAAGCGCGTCAGTGCCTGGAACACCTCGGCCAGGTAGTCGTGCGACTCGATCTGCGTGGTCAGCGGATTCCAGGTCAGGCCCAGCGACTCCACGAACGCGCGCGACAGCTGCTGCCAATCCAAAGCAGGGTAGGCCGCCACGTGCGCGTTGAAATTGCCGACCGCGCCGCTGAACTTGCCGAGGTATTCGGCGTGGCTGATCTGCGAGAGCTGGCGATTCAGGCGGTACACGAACACTGCCAGCTCTTTGCCGAGCGTGGTGGGCGACGCGGGTTGGCCGTGGGTGCGCGCCAGAATCGCCACCGACTTCGAAGCTTCGGCCAGCTTGGCCAGGTCTGCCACGAAGCTGCGCGCCGCCGGCAGCCAGGCCTGCTCCAGCGCGCTCTTGAGCATCAGCGCGTAGGCCAGGTTGTTGATGTCCTCCGAGGTGCAGCAGAAGTGCACCTGAATCGCATGCTGCTGCAGGCCCAGCGCGTTCAGCTTTTCCCGCAGGTAGTACTCGACCGCCTTCACGTCGTGCTGAATCTTGATCTCGTGCGCCTTGATCTTGGCGGACTCCGTCTCGTCGAACAGCTGCACCCAGCTGCGCAGCGTGGCCGCTTGCTCGGGCGTCAGCGCCGGCACGTGCGAAATCTCGCTGCGCTCGGCCATGAAGATCAGCCACTCGACCTCGACCAGCACGCGGTACTTGAGCAGCCCGAACTCGGACATGTGGACCGCGAGCGGCCGCATCACCGACGCGTAGCGCTCGTCGAGCGGGCTCACGATACTGGCCGAAGCGGTGGCGGTGCTGACTAGATTCTTGGGGGCGGAGTCACTCATTGAAAGCGACTCGGAACTTGTCTTAAGGCGCCAAGCGCGTCAATGCGCAGGGGGTGGCGGGGCGCCGGTCACGCTGGCGAGCTGGCCGCAAACCGCGGCTGCCGGCGACCGATGGGCTCGTGGTATGACTCGAGCTGCAGGCCGAAAATGAAGCCATTTCTTCGGACCATTTTTCCGACGCCGCTCCTGGTCGGGGCGACGGATAACACCGAGATCTGCCAGAAGGTGTGCGCTCTGGCCTACGAGTTCAAGACCCAGGCGAAGGATGCCTTGCTGGTTTCCGACCAATGGACGCGCGGAGCCAAGTCATCGAGCCAAGCGGACTTCGAAAAGAAGGGCGTCACCTCCTTCAACTCCGGCACGTTGCTGGAGAACCCGGCGTGGAAGGACGTCGTGGCATTCATCTCGTCCTTCGCCGGCACTATGATTCAGAGCGTGAACGATGGCGCCGCCAAACCCGCGTTCATCAACATGTGGACGACCATCTACCCGCCCGGCGCGTTCGTCCCCGAGCACGTGCACTCGAACGCGCTGCTCAGCGGCGTCTTCTACGCTCAAGCGCCGGAAAATTGCGGCAACCTGGTGTTCCGGGATCCAGCGTCGATCGCCAAGATCATGTTCATCCGCAAGATGGGCGAGTTCCCCTCCGTGGACACGCTGCACGTGCACGAGGTCAAAACCGGCTCGATGGTCATCTTCCCCGCCTGGCTCCCGCATTCGACTCAAACCAACGAATCGAACCAAGACCGCATCATCGTCAGCTTCAACCTGAACATGGTCGAAAAGCGCAGCTAGGCGCGGCGCTTTCTTGTCGGGCTAGCCCGATCAGGAATCAATGCGCAGGCGGCGGTGCAACCGAAACCGGGCCGTGCACGGGCGTGGCGTCGTCTTGGGCGGGCGGAATGAAGAACTGCAGTGGGGAGCGGAAGAAGGTGGCGAGCACCGACAGCAGCAGGCGCAGCCGATCCGAGCGTTTGGCTTCGCGGGCGCGCAGCGCGACGGCCAGGGCCAGCCAGAAGCTCACGCCGAAGTTGAGGCAGCCGATGATGGCGATGCCGGCGGCCGCCGCGTAGACGTGCGGGGCCGTCTCCGCCGTGAAGCCCATCGAGCAGATGGCCAGGGTGAGCGAGCCGGTCGAGAGTGTGACGTGTCGCACGTCGAGCGGTAGGCCGAAGAATTTCCCCATGATCGGCGTCATGGCCAGCAGAAAGCCGAGCGTGGTGTTGCCGCCGAAGCCGGCGATGTTGCGCTGTAAGAAGCCAGCGAGCCAGCGCATGGTGCCCTTGCCCAAGAAGCGACCGTAGCGGTGCTCGGCGATGGCTTGCGGCAGGCGCCGGTAGGCGGCCCAGTTCTCCAGCCAGCCGGCGGCGAGGCTCGACATCCAGAGCAAGACGCCGGTCAAAGCGGCGAAGAAGATGGTGCCGCTATGCGTGGGATGGAGCGACTCGAGCACGTGGTGCGCGGTGTCGGGATCGAGAAAGGGCGCGCCTTCGTGCCGGCTGGTCCAGAAGGCGTGGAAGGCGAGGCTGGCCGGGATGACCATGCCGATGTTGCCGATGGCGGCCGCCAGCTGCGAGCGCGTGATGCGCGCGATCATCGCCACCAGCTGCGTGAGATCGGGGTGGTGTGCGCTGTCCCGCAGGGTACCCGCCAGCGCTGCGGCGGTCATGCTGGGTTGTTTGGTGGCCAGCGTGAAGCCGAGCAGCTGCATCAGGACGAAGCTGCCGCCGTAGTTGCCTGCCGACAGCATGCCTTCCACGAACGGCGCGAAGTGCTGCCAGCCGATGAAGTATTTGGTGGCTGCGGTGCCGGTGGTGAGCACGCCGCCGCCGCCGGCTGACAGCAGCATCTTCACGTATTCCATGCGTGAAGAGGTGATGTAGTGCTCGCCGGTATGGCCGGCGCGCTCGATGATCTTGCGCGCCAAAAGGTGCAAGTTGCTGCCCGCGATGTCGCTCAGCTTGCGATCGCGCAGCCGCAGCCGCACCAGCTCGACCAGCAACGCCTTGGCCTCGGTGGCTTTCACGATCTCGGTGTACGGCTCGAGCTGCCGGAGCAGCGCGCCGAGCCGTTCCAGGCTGCGCTCGATGAGCTCGATGCGGTAGACGACGTCGACGCTCACGCCGTAAAGCTCGAGGTTGGCGACCACGGCGGACGCGACCGCGCTGCACAGCCGCATCAGGTCCTGACACTGCTCGAGCCGTTCACGCAGCTGCAAGGCGGCGTGGTGCGGGTCCGCTTGCGCTCCGCGATATTGCTTCAAGGCTGCCAGCAGCGCGTCGATGGCGCGCGGCAAACGATGAAACGGCGACTCGTCCAGCTTGACCTGCGGGCTCCGCGCGCGCAGCACGTCCGACAGGCCGAGCGCCGAGATGCGCAGCGAAAGCAAGCTGCACGCCTCACTCAGGTGCTCCAGCAGCGTGGACCAGGGGTCCAGGCCGGCGCTCGGATCCTTGAGCAGCCGCGCCAGTTGGGCAATCAGCTCGGGCGGCGTGGCTTCGAGCGCCTTGAGCGCCGCGGGCTTCGGAAAAATTCGCCCGATGAGCTGCACCAGGTCACGAGCGTCGATCGGCTCCGGCAGTAGGCCGCGCGAGACGCGATCCACCGTCTCGCTGAAGAAGCCGCGATCCGTGGGTAGGCCCAGGCGCCCGAACAGCGGCGCCCCCGCGCATTCGCTGAGCACGCTGGTCACCGTACGCCCCAGCCGCAAGCGGAACACAGGAAACATCTCGAGCGCGCGCAAGAGCCAACGCAGCCGCAAGCCCTCCGCGCCCGCGCCTTCGAAGGCGGGCGCGCTGCTGCGTGAAGTGAGGTAGCGCCCCAGCTCCTCGAGCCCGCCGACGCGCACCGCCAGCGGTGTATCCGGGTTGCAATTTACCAGCGCCGCGTGCAGCTGGCGCAGGGCCCGGTGCCGAGCCGCGCTCGGCGCAAGTGCCTGACCGAAGCTGTTCACGTCCGGGTAGGCGGCTGCCGTCACTCTGCTAGACTAGTCAGGAGTTTGCTCGGCCGTCGACTTTCGATCCGCGTGGCCCAGGACCGCATGGCGGCGTTCGTGACGGTCAGCGAGGAAGAGCCGGGCACGGGCGAGCGGCCGCCCGAGGAGCCGCTGCTCGAGCTGCGCGAACAGCTGGCCAAAGTCGGTGTGGTGAGCGGCATCGACGAGCAGGCGCTGTCCGAGCTGAGCGAACGCCTGAAGGACGATTGGTTCGAGTGCAGCGAGCGCCAGATCGCCAGCGGGACGTTGCCGCAGAGCGGCAGTGACGGCTGGGTCGAGATCGCGTTCGAGCAAGGGGCCTCGCCGGGGCGCGTCAGCGCCGACGGGCACATGGATTTCTTCGAGCGTGGCCTGCTCAAGGTGATCGAGAAAGAACGGGTAGTGGCGATCGTGCACGCGCCGGAGCCCGGCCGGGCCGGCGCGACCGTCGAGGGTCAGGCCATCTCGGCGCGCTCGGGCACGGTGGCCAAGCTCAAATTGGGTAGCGGCGTTGAAGCGGATGCGGACGGCGTGGTTCGCGCGCTGCGCGGCGGTGTGGTGCTGTACAAGCCGGCTGAGGCGCTGGACGTGGTCGAGCAGCACGTGCACCAAGGCCCGGTCGATCTGCGCACCGGTCACCTGGATACGCCGGGCAGCTTGACCGTGAAAGGCGATGTGGAGCGGCTGCTGCAGGCGCGCGCCAGCGGTGACGTGGAGGTGCTGGGCAGCGTGAGTGGTGGCAGCCTGCGGGCCGGCGGCAGCGTGCGTGTCAGCGGCAGCGTGCGTGGGGGCGACGAGTCGCGGATAGTCGCGGGCGCGGACGCGACCCTGCGCAGCTGCGAGAGCGCGGACGTGACGGCCCTCGGCTGGCTGCGCGTGCAGGAGGCCGTCAATAGCTCACTGTCGGCCCATCACGTGCTCGTCACCGGGCGCATGCGCGGCGGCAGCGCGGTGGCGGAAGCCAGCGTGCGCGTCAAAGAGGCGGGCGCAGCCGGCGGCGCCACCACCTTGCTGCAGGCGGGCGAGCCGCTCGAGTTGCCCGACCTCGAACAGGTGCAACGCGCTGTGATGATGCAAAAGCTCCGGCGCATGGCCGAACGCGGCGGCGTGCGAGACGCCTTCGGCAGCCGCGGCGACGCGCGCGCCAAAGGTGGCAAATTGGGTCGCGTCGCTGCCAGCTTTTCGGCCGAAGAGCTGCAAAAGCGTGCGCAGCTCGCCGAGCGCCGTGCCGAATTGGTGCGCACCGCCTACGTCGAGGTCGAGCTGGCACATCCTGGGGTGGAGGTGCGCATCGGTGCCGGCCGCCTCACCCTCGATCAAAGCGTGCGCGCCTCGCGCTATGCTTGGGACCCCGAAACCTCGTCGCTACGCGCAGAAAGGACCTCCGGATGAGCTTGAAGCGCTTGACGGCCGCTCAACTGATGACGGCCGACCCGATCATGATCGACCCCGGCGAAACCCTGCGCAGCGCCGCCCGCCTCATGACCGAAAAGCACCTGCACTGCTTGCTGGTGCCGGCGGAGCCCGGGCGCATCGTCGGCGTCATCACCTCCAAAGACATCATTCAGGTGGTGTGCGAAGGCGAGCCCGAGATGCTCGACCAGCTCCACGTCAGCGACGCCATGACCGCGCCCGCCCTGTGCGTGCAAGAAGACCTGGTCATCGAAGACTGCCTGCGCCTCATGCGCATGTCCGGCGTCCGCAGCGTCCCGGTCGTGCGCGGCCTCACCCCCGTCGGCATCCTCAGCTTCACCGACGTCCTGCGCCAAATCGCCGGCTAACCTTCTTGGGGGTAGGCCCCGCATCAGGCTGCCCAGCTGGGCAGCCCAACCACAAACACGGCCTCCCCACTCTTCAGTCCGACCGAGTGTGCCCCTCCGCAATCCGGACTTGGGTTGCGAATCCAATCCAAGAGCGGGCGCGCAGACCCCGCCTATCGCTTGTAGTGCGCCGCCCACCGCCCTTCTTGGATTGGATTCGCAACTCAAGTTTGGGGAGGAAAGCGGTGTCCAGCCCAGCGCGCCCGCCAGGCGTCGGCCGCAGGCTGGACGACAACATGCGCGTGCTGGTTACTTCACGACGACGTGGCGGCAGCTGGAGCCGCAGGAGTCGCCGTCGAGGCGGTTGCCGTCGTCGCAGTCTTCGCCTTCTTGCTCGACGCCGTCGCCGCAGTAGGCGCCGATGACGCAGCCTTCGTCGCATTCGCCGTAGCCGCCGTCATTGACGCCGTCGTCGCACTGTTCGCCCAGGCTGACGACGCCGTCGCCGCAGACGGGGGTGCACAGGCTGCGCGCGGTGTTGAAGCCACCCAGCGTCAACTTGAAGCTGGAGCCGTCGAGCTTGCGCTCGGCGTGGAAGATGGAGATGGCGTAGACCACGCCGTCCATCAAGCCGAAGGTGGCCGCGTTGGCCTTGCCGACCGTGACGCTGCCGCTTTGCGGCGGGTGAATGCCGCCGATGTCGACGGCGAGCTTGCCGTTGATGAAGACCCAAACGTCGTCGTCACCCGTGAAGTCGAGCTGGGCGTTCTTGGAGGCGTCGTACTTGAACCAGTACTTCACCTCGCTCGTGAAGTGGAAGTTGTGCTGACGCGCGTCCATGACGACGTCGGACTCCTTCTTCCATTCGTAGCCATACTCGGGCGCGATGCTTGCGATTCCGCGAGTGTCGTCGAGAGCATCGGGGCTGTCGTCGAGCGGGAAGAACAGTGGGTTGCCGTCGTATTCGTTGGCGGTGACGCCGCCGCAGCACTCGCTGTTGTTGTTACCCCAAGGCGTGCAGGTGGCCCAGCACATCTCGCCGGGGCCGAGCGCGGGCATGCAGCTGGCGCAGTTGGTGCCGCCGTTGCCGCCCCAGCGCAGGTTGGTGTAGGTCGCCTGGGCCAGCCACTTCTCGCCGGTCGCGCCGTAGCGATTAACGAAGCCGCCCGCGCCGTTGTCGAACAGCACGATGCTACCGACGATCGGCACGCTGAACTTCGAGTCGGTGTACCACTGCCCGAAGCTCTCGGCCGACGTGATGCACTGGTCGTTGCTGGCCGCGGCCAGCTCGGGCTTGCCGTCGGCGTTCAGGTCCGGCTTGAGCAAGCCGGGCGCGATGACCTGGCCGCCGCACGAAACCTGGAAATCCGGGTGACCGCCGGGCGACGCGGCCGCATTGAAATCGCGGAATAGCGCCGGGACGCGCAGCACGCACTCGCCGTTGACCTTTTCGCAATCGGCGTCCTGCGAGCACTCGAAGCCTTCTTCTTTGGTGCAGGTCGAGCTGCAGCCGTCGCCGTCGACGGTGTTGCCGTCGTCGCAGTCTTCGTCGATGACCAGGCCGTCGCCGCACTCCGAGGTGCAGCCGTCACCACTGCAGGTGGGCTCGGTCTGGCAAAACGAGGAACAGCCGTCGTAGGGCAGGCCATTTTCGTCGTCGCAGCTCTCGGCGCCCTCTTTTACGCCGTCGCCGCACACCGTCTCGGTGCAGACGCTGGGGCTGCCCTCGCATTTGTAGCCAATCTCGAACTGACAGTGCGTCGAGCAGCCGTCGCCCTGTTCGGTGTTGCCGTCGTCGCACTGCTCCGAGCGACCCACGATGCTGTCGCCGCACACCACCAGCTCGTGGCACGCTTCACCGGGCGGATTGCACGAGTAACCGGGATCCACCGCGAGGCAATTGCCCTGACAGCCGTCGCCGTTCTCGCTATTGCCGTCGTCGCAAGCTTCGTCTTCGTCGAGCACGCCGTCGGCGCAGCCGGGCGGCGCCGGAGCGTCGGGGCTGCAGGGCGAATTCGGCGCTGTCGGATCGCAGGTGAGATCCGGATTCTCGTTGGGATCGATCATCAACGAGCCGCCGCTGCCGTTGTTGTGCGCCTTGCCGCGTTTGACGGGCGGCGGCGCACCGCAAGCCCACACCACCGTCAGCGCCCCCAGACAAACCAAAGCCGAGCGGCCAAGCCGTACACGCATAATGGGAAAACTACTTTACTGACCTCCGTATGCAAGCGGTTCCAGCGTGGCGCCGATATGGATCCGTGTCGGTGTGTGTCGGCTAGAACAGGATCAATCCGAATCGGCCAGCTTCCTGGTAACCCAAAGCTGCATACGCTTTGCGAGCTGGCAGGTTGTCTTGCGGTGTGAACAGCACCGAGCGGGTCGCGCCGCTTTTGCGCGCCAGCAGCAGGGAGCCCGCCACCGCTGCTCTCGCGTAGCCCCGGCTGCGCAGTTCTGGCGGAGTGTAAACGCCACCGACCTGCACCGCGCCGCGTGCAGTGGCGTTGAAGCCGGTCATGGCCACGAGTTGGCCGCCTTGAGTGAGCACCCAGCAGCGTCCTGCCTCTCGCCAGCCTTGCATCATGTCGCGCGCTGACGTTTCCAGCTCCGGGCGGCGCTGCGCGCCGAGCGACTCGACCATGTACTCGACGCGCCACGCCGTCATCACTCCGCCCGCCTCCGCCTCGGTCGGCACGCGCAGCTCGATCTCCGGCTGCGACAGCAACGCCGGCACCTTCAGGTCGCCCAGCTCGAGCGTGTACAGCACCTCCGGTACCTCGTGCGCCGCCTTGCGCGTCTCCAGGCCCAGCGCGCGGCGCGCGCGGCACGCCAACGACCATGGCCCGATCAGGCCTTTCACCTCGCGCCCCGCAAGCTGCACGGCGCGCTGGGCGGCATCCTCGAGGCCGGCGTCGCCCTGCACCATCACGTTGCCGTTCCAGGCGTGGCCGGCCACCGCCGTCATCCGCCCGTCGCGGTCGAACCTTGCCACGTAAGTCGCCTGCAGGGCCTCGCCTCGGTATTCGAGCCCGGCGCGCTCGATGTTCGAGAAAAAGAACAGGCTGGTATCCACGTAACCTTCGAGGAACCGGAAAAGTTGCGCCTCGTCCCCACCCACCAAAAGCCGCGTGCTCTCACCCATGGGGCGAACGTAGCACCGCCGCCAGGCCCTTTCAGCGCCTGCGGAAGGTGCAGCTTTACATCGCAGGGGGGCGCCTTATGTTTCCTTTCGCTCCGCATGGAGGCCGCATGTTGATCCGTCGCGCCAACGAGCGCGGTTTTGCCGACCACGGCTGGCTGCGCTCCTTTCACACTTTTTCGTTCGCCGACTACTACGCCCCCGCCCACATGGGCTTTCGCTCCCTCCGCGTCATCAACGAGGACAGGGTAGAGGGCGGCAAGGGCTTCGGCACCCATCCGCACCGCGACATGGAGATCATCTCGTACGTGCTCTCGGGCGGCTTGCAACACCGTGACAGCATGGGCACTGGCTCCGTCATCAAGCCCGGTGACGTGCAGCGCATGTCCGCCGGTACGGGCGTGACGCATTCGGAGTTCAACGCCTCACCGAGTGAGCTCGTGCATTTTCTGCAGATCTGGATCATGCCGGACAAGCGCGGCTACGCGCCGGGCTACGAGCAAAAGCACTTCACCGAGGCGGACCGGCAGGGCAAGCTGCGCCTGGTCGCTTCGAATGACGGTCGAGACGGCTCGCTGAAGATCCATCAAGACGCGCGGCTGTTCGCCGGCCTGCTGGCGCCGGGTGAGCGCGTCGCCCACGACCTCGCACAAGGTCGCTACGCGTGGCTGCACGTCGCGCGCGGCAAAGTGACGGTGGCAGGGCAAGAGCTCGGGGCAGGTGACGCTGCGGCCTTCGAGCAACCCGAACAAATTGCCATCCAGAGCGTCGAGCCCAGCGAGATTTTGCTGTTCGACCTGGCGTAAAAGGCAAGCGGGTCCGGGCTTGCTCGGCTACTCTAGGGGTTGGAGGTTCAGGATGGTGCGTGTGTTTTTCGGCGGGGTGCTGACGAGCGTAGCTATTGCGCTGTGCAGCTGCTCCGGCTCCGTCGTGGGCGGCGACGGGGGTGAAGGTGGAGATGACGGGGGCGGCGGTACCGTGACCCCAGGCAATCCCAAGCCGAGCAACACCACCATCTCGCCGCCCAAGAAATGCGAGACGTACGTGACGACCTGGTGCAACCGGTCGCTGAATTGCTACGTCAAAGTCGGTCGCCTGGCGGAGAAGGACCTGCAGTACAACCTCGACCAGTGCAAGAAGCGCGTCATCAACGCGCTGCCCTGTTCGGCCGTCACGTCCACGAGCGGCACGTACAGCCAATGCATCGCCGACATCAAGAGCATGGCTTGCGCGCGCTGGGACGTGCCGATGGAGCAGTTCGCCAACGTGGCCGAGCCGCTCAGCTGTGAAGATCTGCTCAGCTTCTAGTCACTCGGAGGTTTCGGTGAGTCGGTTGGCGAGCGTTGTCAGCGTGTAGACGCTCACGCCGGTCAGCACCTCCAGCGCTTGCTGGTGGGTGTAGCCGGCTTCGCGGAACTGCTGCCAGACTTCGGTGGCGACGTCGCCGTGGTCGCGCAGCAGCGCAATCACGAATTGACGCAGCGCCTCCAGGCGCGGCTCGGGAATGACTAGTCCGGCCTCGAGCGCTGTGACGACGGGCGCCGGTGCGTGCTGGGCGCGCAGCATGCGGCGGTGGAAGTTGAGGCAGAACTTGCAGCCGTTGTTGTGACCCATGGTCATGGCCAGCACCTCACGTTCGAGCGGTGTGAGTGACGTCTTCTTCTCGAACGCGTCGAGGCCGCTGAGGGCGGTTTCGAGCATCAGGGGTGAGCCGGCGTAGCGAGCCAGCGGCTCCGGGAGGGCACCGAAAGCCTTGCGGGTCTGGGCCAACGGCGCGCGCGCCTCGAGCGGCGCAGTGGTTTCGTCGAACTTCGGAAATTCTCGATGCTGGGTCATGGCTGGTTCTCCAATTACTTGTCAATGCAACTAATTACCCGAAACGCAGGCCCATCCTGGTCTGGCGGATGGGCTCAAGAGCTGGTGAGATTGCGGAGCATGCGCGACAGCGTGCGGTGCGTGACTTCCAGATCACGCTCCGAGATGCCGTGCTCGAGGCGGGTGACGATGGCCTGGGCGACCGGCACGAGCTTGGGCTTCAGGGCCCTGCCGGCGCTGGTAAGGTGCACGCGGTAGGCGCGGCCGTCTTCGGTGTCGGTACGGCGCTGCACCAGACCCGCTGCTTGCATCGTGCTCACGATGCGGGACATCGTCGATGCGTCCCGCATCGTGCTTTCACCCAGCGCGGCCTGACTCTGCCCGTCTTGCTGCCACAGGCGCACCAGCACGATCCATTGCTCGGGCGTGAGCTCCAGACCATGGGCCAGGAACTCCTTGTAGGTAGTCGAGCGGATCTGCTGGTAACAGGCGTTGATCAAGAAGGGCAACGCCTTCTCGAGCACGACCTGGTCGCCCTGGAACTGGCCTTTCACACCCTTTAGGTAAGGCCAGGCGAATTAGTTGTCAATGCAAGTAATTGCTATTTGACGATGACGGGCGGCTTTACGTCTTCCGTTTCGGGCTGAACGCAGCTGGAAAGGTCGAAAATCATGAACGCCAGGGCGGCCTGCTGGGGCGTCAGCTCCGGGTTGGTGCAGCCGTCCGGAAAGGCGGTCTTGCCGTTGTCCCCGCTGCCGGAGGCGACGTGGATGTCGCTGAACACCATGCGGCCGCACGCCGCACCCTCAATAGGCGTGGGAAACGAGAAGTAGATGGGGGCGCCCGGGTTCTTGGACTCGGGTGACGAGATCCAGGAGATGGCGGCCGGGTTCATCACGCTCTGCACCGTGTTCTCGGCGTCGATGATCGAGATCTGGCCGCGCGTGGTCGAGGCCTTGACGTTGACGAGCCAGTCGGCCATCGCCGCGCCTTTCGGGAAGTCGACGTTGATGTTGCCGGTCGCAGGCGAGGGCAACGGTGAGGCGCCGGACGCGAACTTGACCACGTCCGGGTACGGCATGTCCTCGGTCTTGTCGTTCCAGATGAACTTGTCGTGGTAGTGCGAGCCGAAGATGCGCCCGCCCTGGTCGGCGTAGTTGCGCACGTTGAAGTATTGCGCGACCGGGCGGCCCTCGATGATGTTGTCGGTGCCTTCGCAGCCGAGCAAGATCATGTCGTAGCCCTTCATCTTGGCCATGTCGTCGAGCAGGCTGTCGTCGCTGCCCAGCGCCGCGCCGCTGGCCATGCTGGCGGTGCCGGCCGTCGCGGTGCCGCCTTCGCTCACGTACAGGTGTACGCGGCCGTCGCCGCTGTCCGGCGTGAATTCCGCGTCGTCGACGCCCAACTTACGGATCAGACACTCGAGCGCCTCCGAGCCACCGCGCACCACCGCCATTTGCGGCAAGTCCCCTTCGGACTTGTTGCGCGGCAGGCGAAACAGCTCCGGATCCTCGAGCACGTTGTCCTGGCAGGCGGTGATGCTCGGAATCGTGATCTGGCGGCGCCACTTGCCGACTTGCACGACGATGGGCACGTTCTCGGTCGCCTTCAAGCCCTCGAGCTTGAAATGACCCGCGGCGTCCGACACCGCGGCCGCGACCGGCCGCCCCGAAAAGTTGCCGTCGCACGTTTCGCACGAAGCGCCGACATTGAGCGGCGCGAGCGCCTCGCTCGGCTCGTACACCACCACGTTGTAGAGCGGCAGCTTGCCGGCTGGATCGTAAACGGTGCCGCTGATGGACGTCGGGCAACCCGGGTCCGTTTCGTTGATGCTGCCGCCGATATTGATACCCAGGCTGCCGGCGGTGCCGTCCGGATTCAGGTTCGGCTGCGCGCCAGTGCTCGACGAAGCACCGCTACTGGAGCCGTGACCCGGCTTGTCGGAGCCTCCGCCCGCCGAGCAGGAAACCAGCAAGATCACTGGGACAATTCCGGACAGTCTTGCGAGCCGTAGGGCCATGACCCCGCTTAATGCCGCGGGGCACCGAAACGATCACGACGGCCGTCCCTACGTCCCGAGCTCCAGCGGGACTGACGGAGTGCTCGGAGTCCCTTCCCCATCGCTATCTTGACCTGGAAACTCAATCCAAGATCTTGGATTGGACTTGCAACCCAAGTCTGAAGGACGAAAGGCCCATCTCGCCGGGTCCTGGCTCGTGAAATAGAAAACGCCCCGCATGAGGCAGGGCGTTTTCATCGGGGGCCACCCGCTTCGGGTGGCGACCGGTGCCGAGGGAGCTCAGCGACGCGAGAACGGAGTCTTGCCGCTGTAAACCTGCTCGTCGCCGAGCTCGTCGGCGATGCGGAGCAGTTGGTTGTACTTGGCGATGCGGTCGCTGCGCGAAAGGCTGCCGGTCTTGATCTGGCCGCAGTTGGTGGCAACGGCCAGGTCGGCGATGAAGGAGTCTTCGGTCTCGCCCGAGCGGTGCGACGCGATGCTGGTGTAGCCGGCGGTGCTGGCCATACGCATGGTGTCGAGCGTCTCGGTGAGCGAGCCGATCTGGTTGACCTTGATCAGAATCGAGTTGGCGATCTTCTTCTCGATGCCCTGAGCCAGGCGCTTGACGTTGGTGACGAACAGGTCGTCGCCGACCAGCTGGATCTTGCTGCCGAGCTTGTCGGTCATCAGCTTCCAGCCCTCCCAATCGTCCTCGGCGTAGCCGTCTTCGATGCTGACGATGGGGTACTTCTTGATCAGGTCCGCGTACACGTCGCACAGCTCGGCGGCGGTGCGGGGCTGCTTGTCCCAGGTGTACTTGCCGTCCTTGTAGAACTCGCTGGCCGCGCAATCCATGGCGACACCGATTTGCTCGCCCGGCTTGTAACCGGCGGCTTCGATCGCGCTCATCACGCGCTGGATGGCCTGCTCGTTCGAGGCGAGGCGAGGCGCGAAACCACCCTCATCACCCACCGCAGTGACCATGCCCTCTTTCTTGAGGATGCTCTTGAGGTTGTGGAACACCTCGGCGCCGGCGCGCAGCGCTTCCGCGAAGGTCGGGAAACCGAGCGGCACGATCATGAACTCTTGCACTTCCAGGCCGCTGTCGGCGTGCGCGCCGCCGTTGATGATGTTCATCAAAGGCGTGGGCAAAACGCGCGCCTGGACGCCGCCCAGGTAGCGCCAGAGCGGCAAGTCCACCACGTCCGCCGCGGCGCGCGCACAGGCCATCGAAACGGCCAGAATCGCGTTGGCGCCGAGCTTGGACTTGTTGGGCGTGCCATCGAGCTCGAGCAGGCGCTGGTCGACGGCCGGCTGGTCGAGCGCGGACATGCCGACGATCGCCGGGCCTAGCTTGTCGTTGACGTTCTCAACCGCTTGAAGGACACCCTTTCCGAGGTAGCGCTTCTTGTCGCCGTCGCGCAGCTCGTTGGCTTCGTGCTCGCCGGTCGAGGCGCCGCTCGGGACGGCGGCGCGGCCGAACCCAGAAGAGGTATGAACCTCGGCCTCTACGGTGGGGTTGCCACGGGAGTCGAGGATTTCGCGTGCTTGAACGTGGAGAATCTCGGGCATGGGCGGCCAGTATCACGTCCCGATGGACGGCGCGAGCAGCTTCCAAAACCCCGCAGTTCCGCGCTTTTCCGCAATATTTCGTGTTCTGAGGCGGGCTCGTTGGCCGGGTACAAACGGAGACGGGGTCGGGGCCCCGCCGACCCACGAGACAGTTAACGCGGCGAGCGAAGGCGAGCCGCGCGACGAGGCCGTTCCCATTTTTATTCACGGATTTTCATCTCACCGATTCACGTGAGGAGAGCCCGCGAGTTCGCAAACACGGTGTTTGACGAGCCGCCAATCAGCCTACTAGCTTGCGCGATCGCTCGTTCGTTAGGGAGCGGGCACGTGTGTGGTGGTTCTCGTTCAGCGAGGTGATTCGGTGAATAACACTATTGGTCTGGGCTGGAAGGCGGGGGCGTTGGCCGCCGTCTTGCTTTCAGTCCTGTCTGGCGGGTGCGCCCCCCGTCTCATGCAGGACTATACGGTCCGTACGAACGAAGTGGTCTTCGTAGTGCAGGAGGGCAGCTCCTACACTCTCGGTGACTGCACGCGTGCGGCGGACGGCACTCTCAGTGACTGCAAGCTGCACGAGGTGGAGTTCCAATGATCACCCGTGCTGGTTTGATCGGGCTCGCTGCGTGCGTGCTCTCGCTCACGTCTGGTTGCGTGATTCGCCGTGACATCACGGAGATCATCGCGCACAAGGACTACAACAATTACAAGATCCAGACGGCGTCGACGCACTTCGCCGTCATCTCCGCCTGGGTGACCTGGGAGGTTTGGAGCTGCGAGAAGAAGGGCGCCGGCTACACCTGCCACGAGGTGGACTACGACGGCAGCAAGAAGGGCTTCGACAACGGCGGCAGCAAGGCTGCGCCCGCCGCTGAAGCTGCCCCCGCTGAAGCCGCTCCGGCCGAGGCTGCGCCTGCCGAAGCCGCCCCTGCGGAGACCAAAGGAGGCAAGAAATGAACTCCACGAAGAAGCTCTCCACTTTGGCTGTGCTGGCCTGCGTCGCGCTCTCGTCGCTCAGCACCGGCTGCGCGGGTCTGTACCTGCGTCACGTCGGCTACGCGGCCACGAACAAGGTCTGGTACCACTGGACGGACCAAAACGGCACCACCCACAAGCTCGTCGTTTGCGACGTGCAGGCGGATGGTAGCGAGGCCAACTGCAAAGAAAGCGACATCTGATCATGAAGACCATCGCTATCGTTGCGTGCGCCGCGCTCGGCGTGCTGGCTGGTTGCGCGCCTCCGCGCGTGCTGGTTCAGCCGTCTTCGGCGGAAGCCAAAGAGTTCAACTACATCTACTTCGTGGAGCAAGAGCAGAACAAGGACTCGCGTCTGAAGCGCTGCCAGCTCAACGAGGACAATACCGCCAAGTGCGCGGTGCAGTTCGATTTGAAGTGAGTTGATAGTTGGTAGCTTCGGAGGCGAGAGCTTCGGGGAGTTGCCGCTAACGACGCGAGGCGCGGTCATCGAAAGGTGCCGCGCCTCGCTGCTATTTTGGTGCTGGGCTAAAGCTGCACAAGGACTGAAAACGGTTCCGGAAAAGTCGGCTTCGGTAAGGTGGCTGCCTTCCGAATTTCGTGGTCAGAAGCTGGAATCGGTTCCAGCATTGCTGGCATGCAGCGCGCGTTTCACGGGCTCTTCACGGCCGCTTCCGCGATTTCGCTTTGGGCACTGGTTTGGGGCTGTTCGACCAAGAACAACAGCCCGACCTCCGACGGCTGCCACAGCAACGCGGAGTGCCTGAACGGTCACGAGTGTAGCGGCGGCGTGTGCGTGCCCTTCACCTCTTGCCCGGCCACGGCCTGCGCGGCCGGACAGACGTGCGTGGCGGGCGTGTGCCGCGCCGGCTGCAGCAACGACCAGCAGTGCGGCGCGCTGATCTGTGACGAAGCGCAGGGCATCTGCCAGCCCGCGCCGAATCCGACCGGGACTGGCGGCTCACCCGCCGGCACCGCAGGCAATGGCAATCCGAGTGGCGGCAACGGCAACGGCAACGCCGGTACACCGGGTGGCGGCGGTGCGCTGAACGGCGGGGGCAACGGCACTTCAGGCAGCGGCGGCAGCGACGCCGTCCCGGCGGAGTGCCCCACCGATCCGAACCTGGCCCTGCACCTCGGCTGGGTCGGCTGCGATCCGGCCTCCACCGACGACAACCCGGAAGGCCTGCAGGGCTCGATGTACATGTACCACGACGGCAAGACCTGCACGTCGCCGGTGCAGCCGTGCGACGCCGCCGGGTGCTGCATCGCGGGCGCCACGACTGCGACGCCTGCCGATTGGGGCTGCGGCCTCGGCTTCGAGCTGGCGGCCACCGGCGGCGATGCATCGATGAAGACCCAGTACACCGGCCCGGCCAAGTGCTTCGACATCAAGCTGACCGGCAACAGTGGCGGCAACCCGGTGCGCATCGGCTATACGCAAGAAGCCGTCATGGACGGCAAGGTCGCGCCCTTCTTGGAGCTGAAGCCGATCACCAACGGCTTCAGCGGCACCGTCTGCATCGACGACGTCGCCTGCCCCACCGAATGGAAGCCGCTGCCCGACTGCAAGAAGGGCGGCCCCTTCGACCTCCAGATCCAGGTGGTGGGCGGCAAGGCCGCCGGCAACTTCAACCTGTGCATGACCGAGCTGGTGCCGAAGGCGATGTCGAGCGGCATGACCACGCTGGGCCAGGTCTGCGGCATCGTCGGTGAAAACGAGAAGGAACACCTGGTCGCGGGCCCGTACCGCATCCAAAACAACGTCGCGACGGCGAACAATGGTCAGCAGTGCGTCACCGCCAAGGCCGGCGGCGGCGCGGCGGCGATGACGGTGGATTCGGGCAGCATCGGCTCCGGCGATTCTCCGAACGCCTACCCATCCATCGCCTACGGCTGGCACTTCGGTCAGGTCACGAGCGGCACCGGTTTGCCCAAGGTCATCAGCAGCATCACCAGCGCGCCCAGCACCGTGGCCTTCAACCTGCCCGCCAGCGGCGGCAAGTACAACGCCGCCTACGACATCTGGGCCATGCCCACCAGCGCGGGCGCCAACCCGGCCACGCCGGCGGGCGGCGTCGAAATCATGATCTGGCTCGCCGCCGGCGGCGGCCCCGTTCCGCTCGGCTCACCCTCCGGCACCCCCGTCGACATCGGCGGCCACGACTACCAGATCTACCTGGGCACCAACTCCACCTGGCAAGTCGTCACCTTCTGGGCCAAAGACTTCATCCCCGGCTGGACCAACCACGACTTGAAACCGTTCCTGGACAAGGTCGTATCCCTCGGCAAAGCCGGCAACGACTGGAACCTCCACTCCATCGAATTCGGCTTCGAAGTCTGGAACTCCGCGCAAGGCTTTGCCATCACGAATTTCAAACAAGCGGTGAACTGAACGGCACCTCTACGTGGTGAAGGCCGTACCCGGGGCAAGCATACGCACCATGGAATGCGGCGCGACGACCCCCTGGCTCTGGAACCAGTCCAAGGCCTGACTTACCTGTGAGTTGCTGCTAACAGGGCGGAGCTGGCCCGCCACGGCACGCGCGGTCTCGCGGTAGAGCTGCATGCCGCGCGTGTCGAACTCCAAAACTGCTCGCTGCATGCCGCTCGCTGCAGCGTCCAATTGTCCCTGTTGTATGGCAACCAGCGCGCGCAGGTAGGTGACCCAGGCCTGACAGGGATGAAGGCCGTGCTTTTCGATGCTGGTGGCGCAGCTGTTCGCGACCTCGAGTAGTGCGGCGGCGCTCATGCCGCTTGCCGTTTCGCGTCGACCGGTCGCCCGTAGCTCCGCAGCACCCGCCAGCGCTGCTCGTGCGCGCAGCTCGATTAATTGATCCCGAAGATAGGCGAGCTTGAGGAAATGATTGCGCTTCAAGAGTGGCCATTCCCGTTCGCACATTTCCCAGGCCAGCAGCCCCCGCTCGCGATAGAGTTCACAATGCAGTCGCGAGTTGAAGTGCTCGAAATGCTGGCTGGTGTAGTCCTTCGGTAGCCAGTCGCGCGTTTGCTCGGCTTGCTGCGTCACGCGATCCGCACGGTCTTGGGCGAGCCACGCCATGGCCGCGTGGCCGATGCTCGCGCACCAGATCAAGAAGCGATCCTGACGCGGCTGACCTTCGTTGAGGGCCGCGGTCACTCGCTGAGAAAGCTCGCGAAGCTCGCCCAGATTGGTGAGGGCGTAGTAGGTCCAAACCTCCCACAGCGTACATTCCCAGTGGTTACCCGGCACCGTGGCGCGCAGGTGGGCAATCGCCCAATCTAGGGCGGCTAGGGACTCCTTGTATTGGCCGCGAAAGGCCGAAACTATGCCACCGGCGGCGCGCACGAAGGCGCGATCGTAGTCCGTCACTCCCCGTTGCTCCAGCGACCGAGCGCGCTCGAGCAGCTGGTCAGCGCGCGTTTGAAATAGTGCTGCTGGTATCGTAGCGAGATTCGCGGCTTCGAGTGACAAGGCACGCGTCAGTCGCGAGCGATCGCCGAGCGCTACTGCATCGAGGGCACAGCGAATCACGGCGTAGCTCGAGCGTGTGTGATCGAACATCGATATACGCATGCCGGTGGCCCACAGGGCGTCGAAGCGCTGCAACGATAGCTCACTCGGTGCCTCGTCGGGCTCACCGGCTTGATGCATGCGGCGCGCCAAGGACGCGAGGCGAAGCAGCGTTGCTTTGCGTAGGGCCACGCCCCGGTCTCGCGGAAATGGCACGGCGAGCTCATCGAGCACGGCCGTTAACTCTGCCATGCCCTGCTCGTAGTGTCCGACCTGAATGTATTGCTCGGCAGCCCGTTGACGCAGCATCAACACTTGGCGTGGCTCGGTTTGCTTTTCACGCTTGAGCAGGTCGGCAGCTTCAGAGAAGGCGTCGCCTGCCTCTTTGCCATGGCCCATGTTGGCCAACGCCACGCCCAAGCGATAGCGGAGCTCGTAGGCCGCTAGATCCCTGGTCTCGAGCTGAATCGCACGCCGATACAATTGCGCGGCGCGTCCAAAAGCGAGCACGCGTGCGGCACCCTCCGCAGCGGGCACGACATAGCGCCTCAAGGAATCGAGGTCGGACGCTGCTTCGAAATGATCTACCGATGCCAGCAGGTTGGGATGTCGAGTCGAAAGCAGTGAGAAGGCAATCTGGCGGTGGTACTCGCGACGCTTTGGCGCTGGCATCCCGACCAGGATGTGGTCGCGAATCCGATGGTGATAGACCTCTACCGTGCGCGAGCGAACATCGGCGGTACGCAGGACCAACAAGCGTTCCAGCCCGGTGAGGAGCGTGCGATTGGCATCCGAATACCCCGCGGCACGCAACGCGACGGCCTGGCTCAAGGGTGACCCTGCGACGCACAGGACCTCGAGCACTGCCTGTGATTCCGCTGGGAGCGCGCCCATACGGCGCCGGAGTAGGGCGTCGAGCCCCAATTCTTCTTCCTTGCCTCCGGAGCTGGACAGGTGGCGGGCCAGCTCGCACAGTAGAAATGGCACGCCGGCCGCTTGATCCACGACGTTCTTGATGTGGTCGCGTGAAGCTACCTGGTTCGAGGTCGACGTGATGCTCTCGACGAGCTCCCAGCCGTCAGCCCCGGACAACGGTTGCAGTTCCATCACCGAGCGTCGGTAGCCGACTGGCTCCTCTTCGCTGGAATCCTCGAGCACTTCCAGGCAAGCACTAGTGGCTCGGTCGGTATCGCGGTACGCGAGCACGATCGTGATGCCGCGACGTCCCCGCGTGCGCACCAGGCTTCGAAGGATGGCGCCGCTGTCGGCATCTGCCCACTGCACGTCGTCGAGCCAAAGCAGCAGCGGTGCTTCGACTGCCAGTGCTAGTAGCAGACTGGAAAGTCCCACAAATGCCAGTTGGCGCAGCCGTAGCTGGTCTGTGTCGACCGGCGGGAGTGGGTTCCCGGCTTGATCGACGGTGGGACCCAAGGCAGGGAAGACTCGGATGAGGGCAGCCCTTTGGTCTGGGGCCAATTGGTGTGACGCCAGAGCAGTTTGCTGCGGCAGCCTCTGGATCAGATCGTCGATCAAGCCATCGATGGCATTGAAGGCCACCGTTTCTTGAGGGTGGCAACGCGCAGAAAGGATGCGGCAGTCGTGCGGTTGCCGTGTCGCCAGCTCGTGCAAGATGCTGGTCTTGCCGATGCCCGACGGTCCGACAAGGTGAACCAGGCGATGGGTGCCGTCAGCGCAGTCCAGCAGCGCACCAGCCAATTGGGCGAGCTCGGCGCTTCTGCCTACAAGCTTGGGCAAGCCAGTTTGAGTCCCGGCCCCGACGAGCTCTCCGTCGGCAAGTAGCTCGCCGCCGAGGGCCCGAACGATTTCCGGAGCGGTTGGACGGGCGCTGGGGTCGACGGCCAACAGCCGTTGCAAGAGCTCGTCGAGCTCGGGCGGTATGTCGAAGCCGTCTGCTCGCAGCGACGCGCTGCGATAGACTTGTTTGCGCTGCAGGATTTCGGCGGGGTTGCCGTCGACTGGCAAGACGCCCGTGATGGCTTCGAAGAGGGTGACTCCGACGCTGTACCAATCAGCCGCCGGCTCCAAGCGCTTACCCCAAGCTTGCTCGGGTGCCATGTATTGCAACGTGCCTGCGATGCCGGCTGGACTGGCCTCGTCGGCCGAGCCAAATGCCTCGCTTAGGCCGAAATCCAACAGCACGACGCGTCCAGCATCTGTGACCATCACGTTGGAAGGCTTGACGTCGCGGTGCAGTTTCCCGCCCGCGTGCACGGCGTGCAACGCGAGCGCTAACTGGCGCGCAGCGTCGCGCAGCTTGTCGATTCGCTCGGGCGTGGCAGCTCGGCCAAGTGCACCTCCGAGGTACTCGACGAGCTCAACGCCGTTGACTACCTCCATCGTGAAGAAGGCGGTCTTGTCGTTGACAAACAGCTCGTGCAAGTCGACCAGGTTCGGGTGCACTATGTTGGCTAGGGCTCGGAACTCCGCCTTGAGACGGATGATGTCGGTTGCGTTGACGCTGCTCAGAATCTTCACCGCAACCTCGCCGCCGAGCTCGAGATCGGCGGCGCGAAAGACCTCGCCCATGCCGCCAGCACCGAGGCGCTGTCGAATTCGGAAGCGTGGTCCCAGGTCTGGAAAGACGCGCGCTGCCACCGGCATCGCTCCGCTAGTTGGCGTGGCGGGTTGGGTGCGCGCCCAGGGCCGCCACGACAAGGTCTTCCGAAGAGATGCGCGACTCACCATGGCTCCCCCGGCTGGCTCAGGACTCTTTGCGCTTCAATCCGAATGAGCGAATGAGGTTGTACAGGTGCGCTCGGGTCAGGTCCAGGCGTCGCGCTGCGGCGCTTACGTTCCAATCGTTGCTGTCGAGTACCTTGGATACCAGCGCGGCCTGGAAGCGTCGCGTTTCCTCTTGGAAAGTGGCAGGGGCCGAAGGATCCTTGCCTGCCGGCGCGTCCGGAAAGAGCTGTGCTTGCTCGATACGGCGGAGACCTTGAGCTGCGGCGCGAATCGTGGCGCGCTCTACGAGATTTGCCAGTTCACGCATGTTCCCGTTCCACTCGGCGCTTTCGATGGCGCCAAGTGCGGCTGGGGATAGCTCCACCAACGGCAGCTTGTGGGTTCGCCGCGCCCGATCGCAGAAGAACTGCGCGAGTAGAGGAGTGTCTTCGGCGCGCTCCGACAAGGAAGGTAGCCTGATCGAAATTACTTGGAGGCGGTAGAAGAGGTCTTCTCGAAAGCGCTTCTCCGCCACCGCTTGTTCCAAGTCGACGTTGGTGGCCGCAATAATCCGGGCATCTGCGGTACGTTGGCGTGACGAACCGAGCGGGTAGTACGATTTGGACTGCAGCAGTTGCAGGAGTTTGGCTTGCGACGCCAGCGACAGCTCGCCGATCTCGTCCAACAGCAAGGTGCCCTTGTCGGCGGCGGTGACCTTGCCTTCCACCCGTCGAGTAGCCGTAGAGTGGGCGCCGGCCTCGGCACCGAACAACTCGCTCTCGAAGAGTTGATCGGGGAATGCGGCGCAATTGAGCTCCACAAACGGGCCGTTGCCTCGTTGGCTATTGCGGTGCAGCAGGCGCGCCAGCTGCGTTTTGCCCGTGCCGGTCTCGCCGAGCAACAGAACGCCGACATCCAGCGGCGCGATGAGCTCCACCTCCCGCAACACCGCTTCCAGCGCAGCGCTACGACCCACGATGTCGTGCGCGTTCAGCCGCTCTCTGAGCTTGGTGATGGAGTCGCCGGCGACCGGCGCGCGCTTGCTTGCCACGACACTGGCGAGCGGCGCCAAATGGTGCGCGAAGAGCTCCACCTGGCGCACACTGTCCGTATCGAACACCTCCGGCGTCTGACTCTGTAGATAAAGAATGCCTTGTGGTGGCTGCTTACCAATTGGCACGCAGAGGACGGCATCGATTTGGGACAGTTTCACGCTTGCACGGTCGCGGAACCGGGGATCGAGCAGGGCCGAGGGTGTCAGCACTACCTGTCCGGATGCCACGGCCTCGGCGATGATACCGCGTGACATCCGTGCGCGGACTCCGTCAAGCTCTTCCGGGGCGAAGCCGGCGGCGTGAAACCAGCGGCGCTCCGGACTTTGCGCGTCGAATAGCTCCAGGCAACCGCGCTCCGCTCCGATAATGCCAGTGATGAGCTCGAGCGCGTTCTTGAGGAAGGGCTCCGGATCACTTCGCAAGTCGAGCGCCAGCAGACCCGCGTATAGGTCACGCTCCTTCAGCAGCCTCGGTACCGAGACCTCTTCTACACCGCTGTCACCGGGTCGGGACGAACCCACACTCATGACTAGCGCGATTAGTAACAGACGAACCCAACGGGGCAAAGGCGGCTGGGACTTGGGCTCATCAACCGACCGACGAGCGGCGTTTTTTCCGGGTTTCCGAGGGCTTTTCCAGGCGCTGGAGCCACGTGTTTCAGAACGGCAACCTGCCGGCTCGGGAGAAATGCCATGCTGGGCCCGCACCCGAGCTTTCAGGCAGCCATATGCCGTTCCCGCTAGGCAAGACTGTATCGTTGCGCTCGTGGTTTGTTAATAGCCAGGACGGCCAAATCAGCGGTTCTGTTGCCTCGGAGCGAGCGACGCTACCTGAGCTCGGGCCCCGCTTTCGGCTCCACGAGCGACTTGGAAGTGGCGGGATGGGAGAGGTGTACCGGGCTAGCGATCTCGAGCTGGGCTTCGACGTGGCCCTCAAGCTCCTACATTCCGTAGGCGGTGCAGATCGATTGAGGCTGAAAAGTGAGTTTCGCGCACTCGCCGATGTCGTGCACCCCAATCTCGTCGATTTGCATGACTTGTTCATCGACGATCGCTCCGCATTTTTCACGATGGAGCTCGTATCGGGGCGAGACTTCATCGGCTATGTGGCAGACACAGAGGGACGTGTCCGCTCGGCGCAAGCACTGCGACGCCTGGAGGATTGCGGCCGACAACTGGCGATGGCGCTGCATGCGCTACACACCGGCGGCAAGCTACACCGGGACGTCAAGCCTTCCAACGTGATGGTTACGCACGCGGGCCGCGCGGTGCTACTGGATTTTGGGCTAGCTGCGGCCTTCGGTGAAGTCGAACGTGACGTGACCGCGCCGCTACTTGCTGGAACAATCTTGTACATGGCGCCCGAGCAGGCTTGGGGCACGGGCCTATCACCAGCTGCGGATTGGTACGCCTTCGGGGCAACGCTCTACGAGGCCATCACCGGCAACGTACCCGTTGACGGTAACCCTGCGGAAGTCATGCAGAAGAAGCGCAATTTTCGCGCCTCTTCCTTGATCGAGCAGGGCTTCGAGCTCTCGCCGGAGCTGGACGCGCTGCTGATGGCGCTTCTGGATCCGAATCCGAAGATGCGTCCGGATGCCGAACGCATCTTGCGCGCCCTGGGCGGTGAGCTTCTCAGCATGCCTCCGAGCCTGCCAGCGGTAGCATCCGCTCGCCAGATGGCGCTGGTTGGCCGCGAGCACGAGCTCCAGCAACTGGAGCAGATCGTGAACGAGACGGTCGGCGGTACGCCGCGCCTTGTTCACGTAGTCGGCCCTTCTGGGATCGGGAAGAGTAGTTTGTTGCGCGCCCTCGGCACGCGGTTGCCCGAAGGTACCCGCATGTTGAGCTCGCGCTGTCATCCGCAAGAGGCCGTCGCTTTCAATGCAATCGACGGCTTGATAGACGATTTGAGCCAGCGGTTGCCCGCCGAAGCGACCGTACATTCATTGACGCTGGAGCCGGAGCAGCGCGCGGCGCTGGTGCGCGTGTTCCCGACGCTCGGCCCAGCCTTCGAAGCCGTCGCGCCGCTGGCGTCGCTACCTGACGTTTCGGTGCAAGGCTTGCGGCAGCTGGCCTTTGCGGGTTTGTGCAGACTGTTTGTCGGTTTGGCGACTGACGGTCCCTTGTTGCTCTGGATCGACGACGTGCAGTGGGCCGACGCTGACAGTGGCGCGTTGTTGGGCGCGCTGCTCAAGATACAGGCGAAGTGCGGAGTCGTGTTGGCTCTTTCGTATCGCGACACCGACAGCGAAGCCAGTCCGTGTCTGCGTGTCCTGGCTCAGCTCGGCGAGGGTGATTCACCGAGTCCCGCGACGTCGACTCTGCAGTTGAGAGCGCTGGGCGTTCCGGAGTGCTGGGCGTTGGTTGAGCAGATCGCGGGCCAAAGTGGGCACCGGACGCGTGCGCACGTCGAGCGGTTAATCGAGCAATCCGGGGGCGTCCCCTTCTTCGTTTGCGAGCTGGCTCGCTACCTCGCAGGTCGTACGCACTCCGACGCGGACTCAGACTTGGGTGTCGAGCGACTGATTGGCTTGCGCATGGCCGCGCTGCCTCAAGAATGTCAGTTGGTTTTGGATGTCCTGAGCGTCGCGGGCTCGCCGCTCTCGCAAGACGTGGTGCTGCGTGCGGCCGGATTGCCCGATGCACAGCGCGGCCTGCTGACGAACCTAGAGCGGCTGTCCGTATTGCGCACGACCGACGCTGCCCGGAGGACCTCCGAGGTCTATCACCATCGTATTCGCGAACAGGTGCTGACCACGATGCCTCGTGACAAACGACAGCTTTACCATCGCGCAATAGCGGTCGCCCTGCTCTCCACGATGAGTCCAAATTTGCTTTCGGCTCTTGACCACTTCGAAGCGGCTGGGGACATCGAGTCGGTGAAGCGCTACGTGACTCGGGCGGCCGAGAGTGCTGCGCAGGTGTTGGCGTTCGATCGTGCCGCGCAACTCTATCAGCGCGCGCTAGAGCTCGATTCTCGAGACCTCTCCGCGTATGAGTTGCGGCAGCGCTTGGCGGTGGCTCTAGCCTCGGCGGGCCGAGGCAAGGAAGCCGGTGAGGCCTTCCTGGCTGCTGGTGACAAGCTCCTGGAAAGCCCTGGAGCCGATGCCCGGCTATTGCTGCGCCTTCGCCAACTTGCTGCCGAGCAATTCATCCAGACTGGGCATCACGAGCAGGGTGTCCGCGCGTTGACGACCGTGCTCAGCGAACTCGATATCCCCTTCCCGCGCAGCCGCGGTGAAGCGATTCGCAAGGCGACCCTGTTGCGCATGACGTCCTTCTTCCGCAGCATGACGCCGCCCGAACGCCAGCCCGAGCCTCTCGACGAGCTCGGGTTGCGACGCTTCGATGCGTTGTGGAGCGCGGCGCAGCGGTTGTCCATGGTCGATCACACGATGACTACGTACGCTAGCATCCGATGCGCGATCGATTCGATTCGGCTCGGGGAACCGCTGCGCTGCATGCGCGCGCTATCGACCGAAGCTGCGAACCTTTCCACCGTTCCCGCGAAACCGTTCCAGCGCCGTGCGGATGCGCTGATGCATTCGGCGCACCAGATGGAGAAGCGCCAAACTACAGTCTATGACAGCGCCCTGTTGCGCGCGACGGTAGGCGTGGTTCAGGCGTTTCGAGGACAGTTTCGCGGCTCGCTGGAGTCGATGGACTGGGCTAGCGCCAGCATCAAGCGCGAGTCACGTGGTAGCCATTTCGAGCTGGCGTTGTGGCAGGTCTACGCCATCACGGCGCTCTCGCACTTGGGTGAGCTCAAGGAGGTGGTGGTTCGCGTCAACGCTGCACTGGACGAGGCAAAGCAGCGGGATGACCGGTTTGCGATGCGCAACGTTAGCTTCGGCCGTGCGACCCTGGGGTGGCTGGCTCAGGATCGCGTGGAGCACGCCATCAAGCAGGCGGACCTGGCGTTGACCTGGGCGCCCCGAGAGTACACGACTCAGCACTACCAGCACTTCGTCTCGAGCATTCATTCCCTCTTATACGAAGGTCGCGGCATTGCAGCATGGGAGCGCGCGGTTGCCGAATGGCCGTTGCTCAAAGCCAACTACTTCCTTGCCCTGGCGTTCGTCCGTGACGAGTTGCTCGAGCTGCGTGGCCGGGCGGCACTCGGGGCCGCGGCGGAGCTGAGGCGCGACGGGCGCGCGGCGACGTCCGGAGGCCTTACGCAGTCGCAGCTGCTGGACGAGGCTCAGCGTTGCGCCGAAACGATCTCCAAGCATGAGCTGGTGCCGTGTCGCGCCTGGGGAGGCTATCTCCAGAGCCTGGTCGCTCACCACCGTGGGGATAGTGACGCGGCGGTAGGGGGTCTCCGCACCGCCTTGCTGGCCTTCGAGGGCAACGAGATGCGGCTCTACCGGGAGACAGCTCGCGCTGTGCTTGGTTCACTGCTGGGTGGAGAAGAGGGCGAAGGCTTGCGCGAGCAGTCGCTCGACTGGTTACGTGGTCAGGCCGTACTGGCGCCTGCAAGGCTGTTGGAAATGCTCGCGCCTGGCGTTGCCGTCAGTCTTTGACGCCGAACGAGCTGAACATGTCGAAGACTTCTTCGACACCCTGACCCTCGAACGCATCACGCTTGGCTTTGCTACGACGAAGGCCTTTGACGTTCACACAAAGCTCTTTGGCGCGATAGCGAAAGTCCTTGTACACCGGATAGTCGACCGTGAAATCCTTCACAGCGTCGCGCTCGACGTTGAGCGAGTACGTGCCGTGCCATTTTCGCAGTCCGTCATCTGATTCCGGTACGGTGAACTCCATTCCCGTAACACGAAAGGCTTTGTCACGCCGATGTCCGAGGGTTTGCAGGACTAGCTCGTCGCCAATTAGGGCGACGTCACCGTCATCGTCGTTCAACGCCGCGGCGCGTTTGAGGACGTTGCCTGAATGACCGTTACGTAGCTCATAGGCCATGAAGTTGAGTTTTCTGGTCGTGTCGGTTGGGTCCGGGAAGGTCAAATGGAACCAGGACCATTGCGGGCGGGTGATGAGTGCCTCGGCCAGGACCGGTAGCGTGAACGTGCCCACGTCGCGTGGGCTCCAATGCAAGCTCTGGTGGTCGAAGCGAGCGTGAGATTTGGCGTCCTCGATTGTCCATTTCGAGATGGTGCCCGGCGTGAGCTCGATCTCGAACCAACCCTCCACCTTGCCGAAGCGGCTGCGATAGCTAGCCCAGTAGGGGATGAGCCCCTTGGGGTTGTTGTCGTACCAACCGGATGGGTGCTCGGCGTCACCGAAGTAGGCCACCTTACCCTGATGGAACTTGAGTGCTGCTTTGGCGGCCTCCCCCTTGGCACTGAACTCGTAGACACTGTTTTCGCGCTTGGCGTACCAGTCCTTGGCCTCGAAATGGCAGGCCGGCCCCGGATCGACTTCACCACGCGAATGAATCTGAAATGTGCGACCGCTCTGCCTGTGTCGAATCGCCAGAGTCCCTTGCGCGACCAGACCTACGAGCGGAATCGCGAATAGGTGAACGTTCGTAATGATGGAGAAGTCTTGCTCAGCGCCACCCGCATCCTTGGCCTTACAGTCAGCCGCGTTCCACCACCATTCCATGTTCGGAAACGGTGCCTTGTCGAGCGTCGTGGCGTCTCCGTAGAGCTCGGCCAACAGGGAGTGGTGCGAATCATCGAGAGCGCCCTTGGGGGGCTTACGCTCGACCACGGGACGCAACAGATTAAAAGCGTTGCGTGGATTCAGCGGACTGTGCCGTCCCACCGGGTTCAGAAGTGAGCGCAGCAGATGTTTCATTTTGTTCTCCCCTGCAGGAAGTGGCGAAAGGCCTTTTCCTCGTTCGGATTCAACAACGCCTTCCCTGTGCGAGTTCTACGAAAGTCCAAGACTTCAAGCTTTGGCTGCTTTGCCTTGGGATCTACGTCTGGGACTCGACACTCGGTGATGTGCTCCCCGAACCCAATACCGTCGTTCGTTAGCTGTTGCCCTTTGGTGTATGGGTAGGCGGGAGGAGTGCGTCCTTCCGCCGCACTAAGCGACACGCGCGTCTTCGGCTTGAGCACCCGCGTGAAACGCCGCGAGTCACTCCAAGGTACTCTGGGAGGGTCACTCGGCTTGATCGTCACTCGTCTGGAATGAGCGTTGGACATAGCTCCTCCTAGTGCGCCTCTCGGAAAATCCGGCGCAGTTTGCCAAGTAGCTTGAGTGGATCGAGTGGATCCTCGCTATCGCCGCGCAGCACGTGCTGAGCCAAGAAGTCAGCATCCACCACCTCGAAAAGGTGGGGAACATTCCGGTCGAAGAGCTTCCGATCGATGTCCCGCAAGAATTGCAGATCGTCGATCTCGCGATCCTCTGGATTCCAGACGTCGCAGAAGCTGGCTGGGCGAGACAACGAGCCAAGCTCTTTTTCTCGAATATCTCGAATGATGGCGTTGACCGCGTGGCGCGCAGACTCATTGGCTGATTCCATGCAGGGCAGGCGAGTGAATGTCTGCGTATGGTGCCCGGCCAGAACCACTCCACAGGTCACTGCGTACCCTTCCAGACTACCGGCGCGCTGTCCGAACTTGCCGGGCTTGGCCATGAACATCTTGCTCGTACTGCTGAGCCGTTTCTTCGGGTTTGCCGCATCCGAGACGGCGACGACGGTTTGATCAAGGTGCCACGCGATGGGGTAGGGAATGGGCCCATCCGGCGTTCGGCGGACGAAGCGACCCACGGTCGAACCAGGCCTCCGCTTCCTGCCCTCGACCCGAGTCTTGATCTGCTCCCAGACGCGTTCGGCCAACATTTGCGGTGTGCAGTCTTCGGCCGCGTCGCCATAGTCATCTGGGGTCGTCCAATCGCCTATGATTACGGAGAGCACGCCTCGGTAGCCGTGTTCCCAATCCATCCGATCTTGCCAAAACCGGGCTTGCGAAATGGACGTCAAGCCCCAGGGCGTATCCGGGTAGTAGACGTGCCCATCTGCCCACAGCACGTCCTCCGCAAAGTAGAACTGAATGCCTGAGAACTGGGCAAAGTCTTCCTCGTCAATTTTGGCAACTCGTTGCCAGTCTTCGCTACCCACAAGCTCCTCGAGCAACGACCCTCCACCCTCGCCAGGCTTCTTTGAGATAGCCATAGTTGTTTCCCCAAGTCGCTTGGCCTCAAGAGCATCGACGGCCACGACGAAGTACCCCGGACGAATCAATCCAGGGCTACAGGCGTAGCGTTCGTCGTAGCAGTCGACCCTGGGTAGAACTTGCCGGTGTGTCGTCTTCGCATCAGGGTCGATGACCTCCGCCTCATAGAAACCCTGCAGAGCTCCGTGAATGAACTCGACTCCTTGTGCCTCGAGATAGGTGCGCCAAGGCTTGATCCAGGCCTCGGAGGTAGGTCCAACCAACGTGCCGTCGCGGTACGCTTCCGGCTTTGTTTGATCCAGCAGTAGCTGCATGAGTGGCACGCCTTCAGTGCGCGCGTCACACTCGGAAGCTTGCATGGCCACAAGCGCTCGGGGCCATTTCTCCAGAAGCTCGACAGTGTTGGGCTGATAGGACTTCTTACCGCCCAGGTACCCGAGCCAAGACATTCCCTCATACTGGCGGCGCCGCTCCTCGCATGAGGTCGCAAATTGCAAAACTTTGAGGGTGATGCGCGTAGCATCGCGCGGGTCGAGTCCGAGGCCGCCTTCGTCTGCTTCTCCAAAGAGCACACTCAAGTACTCACGAAGCTCCTCCAGTGAGCCAATCGCGAAGCGTGACAATTGTGATGGCCGCTGTTGGCCAGACAGAGCCAGGAGGTGACTCGACGTCGGGCGAACGTTGTCGAAAACAGTACGACCAGACTCGACGTATTGCGTTTTTTCGGGCCAGTGCATACCCGCGGCACGTTCCTGAGCCTGAAAGTATGCCGGCTTCTCGATGGTCTCGAGGAGCGGGGTGCGCTTCATGGTGTCGAACACGTGATGGTAGAACGACGGAAAGAAGCGATATCCGTGCTCCCCGGGCAGCCATTGCTCACGAGGTCGAAAACTGAGCACGGCTTCGAACCCTTGGACGGGTCTGTCGTATGCAGGAAAGGGTAACTCGGGCACGAGCACGGGGATAAGCTCGATTGGGCCGCGCCCGGGGAGTTGGAGCTTGTAACGCTCGCCATCTTTGGTGACTTGCGCGAGAGGGCTGCGTTTCTTCGTGTGCTCGTTGAAAAGTTGCGCCAGCGCGCCGGCTCGGACATCCAGCTCTTCATCGCCAAGAGCCGTGAGGCGTCGGGCGGCGACCTCGATATAGATGTGCCGGACGTGGCGGGCTGCTGCAACGCAGCTAAGCGCGTCGGCGATCGAGTCGGTCAGCGACGTCGTCACGAAGACGGTGGCGAGCGAGTCTCCAGACGGCCACGTGCCAGCGTAACGCCTCCTCTCGACCACACTGCCACCGCCCGGGTTTCCGTTGACGATTAGGTCGAGTGCGTTGCTAGCTGCGTTGTCGACGATGGCTATCTTGATGCTGCGGTCTCCGCGAGTGACGCTGAACCCCCCGGCGTCTTCGACCAGGTTGGCGGGGTAGAGGTGGGCTAGTTCTTGCTGGCGCTGGGCGGCGTCGAGCCCGAACAGCCGTGCGGCGGAGATCTCGATCGAGAGGTCCGCATCGTCGATCCGGGAAAACGCATCGTCGATCGCGTCGACGATCAGCAAGCTCGGTTCGATGCCGACGAGAGAGTCGGTCTCCGGGCTCCACTTCCGAAGGTAGTAATCTGTTTGAGTGATGTTCTCGATGTCGGGGCCACTTTCGACCTCAATCTCCACTTTGTCGGGATTGCCGCTGTCGACGACAGCAACTTCGATCTTATGCCCGTCTTTCAGCTTGATCTCGAACGACAAGCCGGCCCCGTCCGAGTCCGGCTCTCCTTCGAGCAGGTCCGGGAGGCGATGTGATAGCTGCCTCATGACGACGCCTGCCCTGTACTGCCGTTCCTCTGGACTGAGGTCGCGAACTCCGAACGCCGCAATTCGGATGCGTTGGATTGGGTTCGCTTTGCTTAGCTGTTGGAGCAAGCTCAGGAATTTGTCCAAGCCAATGGGCGTGCCTTTCTCGTCGTCGGCCTTGACGAACTTGCCCGGGCTCCACGCAATGTAATAGCGATGCGGAATGTGCGATATCGGTTGCGCCTGAATTGACTCCCAGTAGGCGCTCCCGGAACCCTTCGGCTTGCTAGTCGCTATCTTGTCGAGGCTTCGCTTCATCGGCCAGTCAATCGCGCCCCATTGCGTGCGCGCAAGGCCGCCGGCATCGCTGCCACGCTCGGGGTACCGTGAGTCGCCTTCGCTTTCCCAAACCTGCACTTGGAAGCCGCGTTCGACTAGCTCGTGGGCCGCGGTGAGTCCGGCGATGCCGGCGCCGAAGATGGTGACGGCGTTGGGAGCAATCGGTTTGTAGGTCATGCGGACATTAGCCTCGGCTGGTGGCGTCGCGTGGGTGGACCCAGGAACTCGTCGAGCAGTGCCGGGAAGCCAGGGCTCCGCACGGCGCCGCGAAAGTAGCAAAGCAGCGCGTCGTAGAGCGTAGTCAGATTTTCGATATCACCTATCAGGGTGATCTCGTCGGCCAGGATGGCTTCGGTCAAATCCCGCTCGCCACGTAGCAGTCGAGCCAATGCCGCTCGCGACGTGCGGGCCGTCGTGGTGGGCACGGCAAGTGGCGGTCCGGTGACGATGCGCCCTCGAACGATGAGCATTCCGACCAGCTCGCCGTCCACATCCACGTTGACACTGCGGCCACCCAACGTAGTTGCCACGGCCTCGTAGGCCATGAGGGCCTCAGCTTGGAGCAGCGTGAGCGACCGGTTCAGGAAGCCAATAAAGCTCATTCATTCCCCCAAAAACTCGAAGATAGAGGAACCACTAACTTCGACACGTTCGCCGGCAACCTTGCCGGTGACGCAGACCTGACCCGCGACCTCGTTGATGATGGTGACGCCCAAGTCGTCGTCATTGGGAATGATGACTTGCGCCAGATCGCTGGTCACGAACTCGAGCTCGAGGTGATCTTCGCCGCGTCGAGCCCGCGCTACGAAGCGTTTCGGCACATCGGTCGCGTCGCCGGGCGACACCAGGCCCATCACCCTCGGCAGCTTGACTACGCGTCGAGCGCGCAAGAGCCCCTCATGCCAGACCTCGATTTCGTGGGAATGGAACAGCCGCAGCTGCTCGCCCCCGCGCCAAAGCACCATGACCCTCATCAGGTCTGCCAAGTGTGGCCGGTCACACAGGCGCACAAATACGAGGGTCCAAGGGTTGTCGGCCCGATCTGGCGCGGCGTAGCCCCACTCCCAGGCGAAGTTCTTGCCCCAGCGAAAGGAGCCCCAGTTGTGGTCGTGGTAGGCCGTCGCGTTGGCTAGCTGGTGTAGCCGGTCCCCGATGCGGACCGTTCCGGTTGCGAGCAGTCGCGGCAGCACGATCCAGTGAATCGGGGGGCAGTCGTCGACGAAGATGTTGTTGGCCAGCGTTGGCAAGGACGCAGGCTCGAGCCTCAGATCGAGCTCGAAATCGAGCCGGTTCATGCGCACGCGCAGGTCGAAGCCGCCGTCGCGAAAGCTGGCGTGATTGTCACCAAACTCCATGGACAATCGTGCTGCCTTGACGGTGATCTCTTGCGCGGTGTACTCGTCCAGGTCTCCAACCCAGGAGGCGTTTGCCTCGCGCGCAAGGCAGACGATGCGCGCAAACTCACGCCCGCGCGTGGCTGACGGTCGGACGTCGTCCACTAGGCTGAAGTTGGCCAAAAGGTCCACCTCGGGCCCGTGCACGCAAAAGTGCAGCCACTCCTTGTGGCCCGGTACCCCCTGGAAGCTGAATTTCGATCGCCGCAGGTAGCCGTGGTCCGCTAGTAGGTTGGCGGCCTGGTTCGCCAGCACCGCGCGCCTCTTGGACTTCTCGAGGATCACCGGAGTAGCCCCCCGCCCTCGTCAAGTCGAACCCTGCGGTTCGATCGCTTCGCCTTGGATTCCGAGCGCCACGACGAAAGCTCGGCGAGCAGGCGCCGCTCGATTGAAAGGCAACCGAGCAGCATGTAGGTGACTGCATCGGGCTCATCCCGTGCCTCACGCGGGCCCTTCGGCGCGATTCGGTGAAGCGTATCTCGCACACTCTGGCCGTAGCTCAGCAAACCCAGCAGTGCGTGAACGAACAGCTCCCGATCGGATAGCTGCTCGGTGTGGCGGTGCAACAGCGGCGCCGACATGACTAGCGCTCACCGAGGATGCGAGCGAGCAGCGGCTCGAGCTGTTTGACCCGGATGGCGCGGCCCAGCGCGTCGAGCAGGGTGCCGGGCAGCGTGCCCTGGCCCTGTTCCGTGAAGTTGCGGGAGCTGAGAATTTCCCACACCAACTGAGCGCGACCAGACTCGCGCGCGGCGAGCAAGCGGGCCTTCCATTCGGCGCCTTCAGGTGTGGTTGCGAACTTTCGCCCCTCAGTGACGAGCGCGCTGAACGCCGCCTGCGTAGCCATCGGGTAGCGAAACAAGGCGCGATGCACGGCACGCAGTGACTGGGCCAAAACCTCGTCGACCAGAGGAGCCGTGTCGCGCGAGCGGGCGGTATTGCGCTTCACGGACGAATTCGCCGAACGTTGATCTTGAATGTTGTGGTGGTGTGCTGCTTTCCGCTCTCGAACGTGATCGGTAGCTCGAACGCATGGTAGCGACCGAACGGCAAGTTGCCCCCCTCTGCCTCGCTTTCCAGCTTTCCAGCACAGTGGGATCCGAAGCTTGGAATTCACGTGACTTGAAGTCGCGGCC
>JADMIO011346921.1_pt1 | contig 65430 bp, 56 predicted proteins | sample 8958161 | NCBI WGS metagenome assembly JADMIO01 (sample SAMN16585339, study PRJNA669376) | soil metagenome | isolation source: Crop rotation soil | place: USA: Cullars Rotation, Alabama | collected 2011
GCCGCGACTTCAAGTCACGTGAATTCCAAGCTTCGGATCCCACTGTGCTGGAAAGTCTGGACCGTCGCGCTTGCCGTACTCGTCTTTTGCGTTTTCGTGAATATTCCCGCGACCAAGACTGTTTACTCGCAGGGCGGACGCCCGCAAGTTACAGCCGAGCAACTCGACAAACGCAGAGCGATCGAGAACGAACTTCAATCGATCGCAATCGTCGAGCGCAAGCTCATGATTCCGATGCGCGACGGCATCAAGATCGCGACCGACGTGTACCGTCCAAAAGACACGTCGAAGAAATACGCGACGATCTTCGTCCGCACGCCTTACAACTTCAACTATTGGGACATTCGCAACAGCGCGCCGCGCGATCTTTCGAGCGAGCTCGAAGCGGTGAAGCGTGGTTACGCGTTCGTCGAGATGAACGAGCGCGGCCGCTTCTTCTCGGAAGGCAATTATGACATTCTCGGCCCACCGCTCACGGATGGCGGCGACGAGTTCAACTGGATGGCAAAGCAATCATGGTCCAACGGCAAAGTCGGGACAATCGGATGCTCCTCGACCGCCGAATGGCAACTGGCGGTTGCAGCTCAAGGCAATCCTGCATACACGACGATGATTCCGCAGGGCTTCGGCGCCGGCGTCGGCCGTGTCGCTCCCTACTTCGAACAGGGCAACTGGTATCGCGGCGGCGCGGTGCAAATGTTGTTCATCGCGTGGCTCTACGGCCAGCAGAATCAAATCCGTCCGATGTTCGCGTCAAACACGTCGCAGGAGGATTTGATACGAGCGTCGAAGTCCTTCGATCTCGCGCCCCAATTGCCCAACGTTGATTGGTCCAACGCGCTGCGGCACCTCCCCGAGAAAGACATCCTCGCCGCTGTCGATGCGCCGCACGGCATCTTCGCGGACCACATGCCGGTCGACACTGGTGGCGCGATGATTCTCCGCGAGCCGAACGATCCCGCGTGGTATAAAGGCGGGCTCTGGCACGACAACATGCGCATCAACATTCCCGGATTCTGGTTCATGTCGTGGTACGACGTGTCGATTGGTCCAAACCTGGCTGCCTTCAATCACGTGCGTAAAACCGCGTCTCCCGAGATTGCCAATCAACAGTATGCGGTGATCGCACCGACGCTCCATTGCGCGTACAAGCGCGCGACGGAAAACACGATCGTCGGCGAACGCAGCGTCGGTGATGCGCGTTTGAATTACGACGAGCTGACTTACGCGTGGTTCGATCACTTCCTCAAAGGCGAGAACAACGGAATTCTCGAGAAGATGCCGCGCGTGCGTTACTTCACGATGGGGATCAACAAGTGGCAGACGTCTGACACGTGGCCGCCCGCGGGTGCGCAGTCGTTGAGCTTCTTCCTGTCGAGCGGTGGCAAGGCAAACACGATGAACGGCGATGGCGTACTGGCAGATGCAACACCCACAACCGACAATCCCGACGCGTTTAACTACGATCCGATGAATCCGGTGCCGTCGTACGGCGGCAACGTTTGCTGTACTGGAAACGCGATCGCAGGCGGCGCTTTCGATCAGCGCAAGAATGAGTCGCGTCCGGATATCCTCGTTTACAGTACCGAGCCGCTGAAGGAAGGTCTTGAAGTTAGTGGACCAATCGCGGTGACGCTCTACGTGTCGTCAGATGCGAAGGACACTGACTTCACGGTGAAACTGATCGACGTCTATCCGGATGGTCGCGCTTACAACCTCGACGAGACCATTCAGCGCATGCGATATCGCGACGGCTATGACAAGCCGAAGGTGTGGATGGAAAATGGCAAGGTCTACAAGGTGACGCTCGGTCCGATGGTGACGAGCAATTACTTCGAAGCCGGCCATCGCATTCGGATCGAGATCTCGAGCAGCAACTTTCCGCGCTTTGATCGTAATTTGAATACTGGCGGCAACAACTTTGATGAGACGAAGGGCATCGTCGCGCGTAACGCCGTGCATCACTCACGGCAGTATCCATCGTCGATCAAGATCACTGTGGTACGAAAGAAATCAGAAGTAAGTCAAAAAAACTAAAAGGAAATCCCGGCCCATGAAACCAAAAGAACTAACCATACGCGGACTGATTCTCGGCGCGCTCATCACGACGATCTTCACTGCGGCCAACGTCTATCTCGGACTCAAGGTCGGACTAACGTTCGCTTCGTCGATTCCGGCGGCGGTGATCTCGATGGCTATTCTCAGCGTCGTGAAAGACTCGTCGATTCTGGAAAACAACATCGTCCAGACGGTCGCATCCGCCGCGGGCACGCTCTCCGCGATCATCTTCGTGCTGCCGGGCCTGGTGATCGTCGGTTGGTGGACGGGCTTCCCTTTCTGGCAATCGTTTCTGATCTGTGTGAGCGGCGGTGTGCTCGGCGTGTTGTTCACGATTCCGCTCAGACGCGCACTCGTCACAACTTCCGACCTGCCTTATCCCGAAGGTGTCGCGGCTGCTGAAGTCTTGAAAGTCGGATCGGGCACGCGCGGCGAAACCAAGGACGAATCGGGTGAAGCGCGCGAAGGTCTTATTGCAGTGATTCTCGGCGCCGTGGCGTCGGCGGGACTCGCAATCCTGACAGCGACGCGTATCTTTGCCGCTTCAATTACTAAACAATTCGCCATCGCGGGCACTGCTTCGAGTGGTTACGACATCGCTTTCTCACTCGCACTCGTCGGCGCTGGACACCTCGTTGGACTCTCAGTCGGTATGGCGATGTTGACGGGACTGATCATCGCATGGGCCATCGCCGTCCCGATCCTGACTTCAATGCAACCCGCGGCCGCAGATGTTTCGGTTGCGGCTCACACGCTTGCGGTCTGGCGCACACAGGTGCGTTTCATCGGTGCCGGCGCGATTGCGATCGCCGCGATCTACACGTTGGCGAGACTCGCGAAACCGGTCGTTGGCGGACTCATCAGCACGCTCGCCAGCTCTCGCGCGACTGATCGAAAAGACGATCTCGATCGTGATCTGTCGCCGGGCTGGATCATTGTGTTGACTGTTGTCTGTCTTTTGATTACCGGATGGCTCACGTTCACGTTCGCCCGTTCGACCGTGCTTGGACCAAGCGCGGTTACGCTGACACTAATCGCGATTCCATTTGTGCTGATCGCCGGCTTCCTGATCGCAGGTATCTGCGGTTATATGGCTGGATTGATTGGTGCCTCGAACAGTCCAATCTCTGGTGTCGGCATTCTCTCGATCGTGCTGTGCGCGTCTGTCTTGATCCTGGCCGTCGCGCCGACCGCCGCAACTCGACCGGCACTCGTCGCTTTCGCGCTTTTCACTACGGCGATCGTTTTCGCGTGCGCGACGATCTCGAACGACAACTTGCAGGACCTGAAGACAGGCCAACTTGTCGGCGCTTCACCGATGCGACAGCAGATCGCGCTGATCGTCGGTGTCGTTGCCGGCGCGTCTGTGATCCCGTTTATCCTTAACCTGCTCGCGAAGGCTTATGGTTTTGCCGGTGCTCCGAACCTCAACGTCGTCACGCAGAATCCACTACCTGCGCCGCAGGCGACTTTGATCTCGGCCCTCGCACAAGGCGTGATTGGCGGCAGTCTCGAATGGAAGATGCTCGGCATCGGGGCGCTCGTCGGCGTTGGTCTGATTCTGCTCGACACGGCACTCGGCGCCGCAAAGAAGCTGCGCATTCCACCGTTAGCAGTCGGCATCGGTATTTACCTGCCGATGTCCGCGACGTTTGCAGTCGTGGTCGGCGCTATTCTGTCAGAATGGTACACGCGACGCGCCCTTAAAACTCCAAATCCGGATCGCGCTGAGCGACTTGGAACGCTCGTAGCATCGGGCTTGATCGTCGGCGAGAGTATTTGGGGCGTGATTAATGCGGGTCTCATCGTCGGTCTCTCGAAAGATGCACCAATCGGAGTCGTGCCTGAAGACTTCGGACCAGGACCATGGCTTGGCCTTGTTGCATTCATAGCCAGTATCGCCTGGCTGTACTCGTGGATGCTGCGTCGAGCACGAACAGCACCTGAACGTTAGTGAAACAAATCGCTTCCGTTCAGCGTCTAAAATCCTGAAATCTTGTAATCCTGTCTACGTGTCCTTGCCGGTCAGACGGGATTACGTGATCTACAAGATATTTATGACTCACCACAAACTAAAAATCGTCATCGCAAGTCTCTCGCTGCTGCTCCTTTCTTCAGTCGTCTTCGCCCAGGAACCGGCTGCAACTCCCAAGACTGCTGAGACTGCCCGCCGCCAGAAAGCTATCGAACTGCTCGAATCGCTTGCGACGCAAGTCTCGTCATTACAGTCGCCGGAAAATCGCGCGCGCATCGCGGCAAACATCGCCGAGTCGTTATGGAAAGATGATGAGAACCGTGCTCGTGCGCTGTTCATCAGTATTGAGGACGACATCAAGTTGGGTTTTCAGGACCGTGATGTTTCCGATCCGGTAGACCAGCTCACCATCAGAGTGTTTCACAAGTTACGCGCGGATACGACGCAGCGAATAGCAAACTACGATGCCGAGTTTGCCTTGAACTTCCTTCATGCGACCACACCGCCGGAAGAAATCATGCAAGTTATACCTGGGGACACCGAAAGCGCTCTCGAACTGCAACTGGCAAAACAATTGACGGTTTCCAACCCCGACGTGGCCCTAAAGCTTGGCCGGCAAGCGCTGGCACACGGATTCTCAAGCGATCTCATGACCCTCCTTCGACAACTGCATCGCAAGCAAAGAGACAAAGGAGTAACGCTGTATAAAGAGGTGGTCCAAAAACTGCGTGACGCAAATCTCACGAACGATTGGCAAACGCTGTTCTTCGCATGCACTCTGGCGCAAGGTATTACTCCGCCCACTGCGGATGAGTCATCTTATCGTGAACTGATAAATGCGTTGATTACAAACGCCCTGGCCAGTGACTGCGACAAGAATTCGACGGAAGAGGAAGGTCCGAATCCATACTGTTATCAGATCGCACCGTTGTTCAGCACGATGGAAAAGATCGATCCAGTGCGTACTCACAAGTTAAAAGCTCTGGTTGGCCTTACAGAGAGTGGAAGTTGGGCGTCAGCGCAACTGGGTTACAGCGAATTGGAAGAAGTAGCGGCGGACGGAACGATCGAAGAGATTCTCGCGCTCGCGGATAAATACCCGAGTATCGACATGGCGGTCTATTCACAAGCGATGATGAACGCCGTCTCATCGGGAGACCGCGAGCGGGCCAAAACAATCGCAAGCTCACACCCTGATCCTCACAAGCGCGATCAGCTTGTCGTACAGCTCGACTCTATGCGTGCAGACGATGAAATGACCGAGCAGCAAGTGGCTGAATTTCAAAAATCACTCGCGCAGGTGGCCTCCCAGGGTACGCGGCTGATGCTTTTGAACGAGATGACAAATCGTGTTGGTCCCAAAAATCAAAAGATGGCGCTGAAGCTGATCGAACAAAGCGCTGGTATCGTCGAAGCCATGAAATCTCCTGGTGAAAAAACCGGGGCTCGACTAAATCTCGCGATGTCTTATTGTGCCCAGGGCAGCAATCGTGGTTTAGAAATTGTCGAGTCGGAAATTGCAAAACTCAACGAACTCATTGCCGCCGCTGTAAAGCTCGATGGTTTTGACACGCAGTATCTTCGCGATGGTGAGTGGAATATGTCAGCGAATGGAAGCGTCGGGAACATCCTGACGTCACTGGCGCAAAATGCCGGGTCTTTCGCATCGTGTGATTTCGATCGCGCGGTCAGTTTGGCGGGACAGTTTGAACGAAACGAGATCCGAATAATGGCCCAGGTAAAACTGGCGCAGTCGGTGCTGTCCGGCCCACCGGTTCGCGTCCGCAACTTGTACAGGCGCTATCTCTACTAGATTTACTAGGTCAGTTCGGTTTGCATTGACAATCGAACGCGAAACGAATAACGTCCCCGCGCTCTACAATTCAAGCTCTTCAATTTTGTTCGAGGAAAGGAAGCCTCCCAATGGCAGTTCAAGTACTCATTGGTAACCAAAAAGGTCCGCTACCCATCAAGGCGCAGTTCATGGCTCCGGGCGATATGCCGATGTATCTGGAGGTCACGGGCTCTGTTTGGACGACGACCGCAAACCAGATGATTGGAATCCAGGTAGCAGTTGACGGCACCGTGGTTGGGGTAGCGAATATCTTTTCGAATGCCGCCAGCACCCACCGTAACGTGGTGCCCAGGTATTTCCCGATTAAACTAAACCAGGGGTCACATACGGTTGAGCTCACCCTCGCTCCAGGTACGACGACAACCTCAGACTTCAACGACTTTTTCAACGCAGTGCTGCATTACTAAGTAAGCAGAACTCGATCATCTCCTCATCAAAAGCACTCACACTCATTCATTTTTCTTTGACTGCAAAGCGCGGAGGCCCGACTCTCCGCGCTGAATTTACGTTTGTGACTTTTGTGCCTTTTTGTGGCTAAAATCTTTTAGTGCCGATCAGCATCGACGACCTGCGACGATTCACTGTCGCGCGGAACTTCCCGAAACCGACAACACTAAATCGCGCGCTGCAACGCATGGGCTTTGTGCAGGCCGATCCGATTCGCGCTCCGGCACGTGCGCAGGATTTGATCCTCCGTCATCGCGTCAAAGACTATCGCGCCGGGGATCTCGAACGGCGCTATACATCGCTCGACATCGAGGAAGATTTCTTCGTCAACTACGGCTACGTTACCCGATCGCTTCAGTCGCTGATGCATCCGCGTTCCAACTCGCGCGTGCCTGCCGACAACATCACTTTGCCGTGGCTTCCCGGTCAGAAGCGGAAAGCAAAACTGCTGCTCGAGTTCGTGCGCGAGCGCGGCGTCGTGCATCCGCGTGAAGTCGACGAACATTTCGCACACGGGAAAGTAACAAACTACTGGGGCGGCTCTTCAAACGCGACAACGCACCTGCTCGACGCGATGCATTACGCCGGCCTGCTGCGTATCGTGCGTCGTAAGAAAGGCATTCGCATTTACGCCGAGCACAAACACGAGCCGGTCGCTCGCACGGCAGCCGAACGGCGCGCGCGGATGGATGCGCTCGCCGATGTCGTTGTCAGGATCTATGCGCCCTTGCCTGGCCCAAGTCTCTCGTACTATTTGAGACGTTTGCGCTTCGCTGCGCCGCAGTGGCAGAAGGAAATACCGAGCGCGTTGCAGCGCGCGAAAGACCGGCTGGCGCATGAGCGCGTTGGAAATGTTGACTGGTATTGGCCTGCTGATGAAAAGATCGACGCCGACTCGGTTCCGGAAGTGATCCAATTGTTAGCGCCGTTCGATCCGGTGGTGCACGATCGTGATCGTTTCGAGCTGCTCTGGGGTTGGACTTATCGTTTCGAAGCCTACACACCAGTAGCCAAACGCAAGTTGGGCTACTACGCAATGCCGATGCTCTGGCGCGATCGAGTCATCGGCTGGGCGAATCTATCAGTCAAAGACGGTGAGCTCGATTCCAAGCTCGGTTACATCGAGTCGGCACCGAGCGATCGTGCTTTCAAACGCGAGCTCGACGCGGAGATTGATCGCGTCCGTACGTTTCTCGGTCTCTGACACTTTGCGAACTACAGTCTCTGCGCCCATAATCGGACCAAGATGGAAACACGACGAACTCTTTACGACGAGATCGAACCATACGACAGCGGTTACGTCCGCGTGTCGCCTGTCCACGAACTTTATTACGAGCAATCCGGGGTGCCGAACGGCAAGCCCGTTATCTTTCTGCACGGCGGTCCCGGCGCGGGTCTCGTGCCTGATTACCGCCGCTTCTTCGATCCGCAGGCGTATCGCGTGATCCTCTTCGCACAACGCGGCGCGGGAAAAAGCAAGCCGCACGCTTCGCTCGAAGACAACACGACCTGGCACCTCGTTCAGGACATCGAAACGATTCGCGAAGAGTTCGGTATCGACCAGTGGCTCGTGTTTGGTGGTTCGTGGGGCAGCACGCTCGCACTCGCTTACGCCGAAACGCATCCCGAACGCGTGCGCGCGCTCGTACTGCGCGGCATCTTCCTATGCCGTCCGAGAGAGATCGCGTGGTTCTACGAAGACAGCCACGGCGCAAGCGCGATTTTCCCCGAGGTGTGGGAACAATACGTCAGCCTCATTCCCGAAGCTGAGCGCGGCGACATGATTCGCGCCTACTACAAGCGACTGACGAGTGATGATGCAGACGTACGTCTCAAAGCAGCGCAGGCGTGGTCCAACTGGGAAGCGAGTGCGTTGAAGCTGCTTCCCGATCAGAACCTGATCGACGAATTTACAGAGCCCGAAATGGCGATCGCGCTCGCGCGCATCGAGTGTCACTACTTCGTCAACAACTGCTTCTTCGAAACCGACAACTACCTGCTCGATAACATCGATCGCATCCGGCACATCCCCGCGGTAATCGTGCACGGTCGTTACGACGTCGTCTGCCCCGCGATGAACGCGTGGGACCTGCATCGCGCCTGGCCGGAAGCGACGCTGAATGTCATTCCTGACGCCGGCCACGCAGCGACTGAGCCCGGCATCACCGACGCCCTCATTCGCGCCACCGACAGCTTCCGATAGTTGTTCACAAAAGGCACAAGAAAGAACACAAAAGATCAGACCAGATCTTTTGTGTTCTTTCTTGTGCCTTTTGTGAACAAGATCACGATGAACGAATGCGGGCGATAACGTTCAGTGCTTGTTGCCCGTTTTTGCTGATGCTTGTCAGTGGACCACGAAAGCTCGCGATGTCGGGCTTGTCTTCGTCGAGCAGTTCGAGACACTTCTTCGCATTGTCGAGAACGGCTTCGAGTTGCTGATTGATCTCGTCGAGACTGGAGGTCGCCGCCTTCCCTTTGCTCGCCGCATAAGACGCCTGGGCCAGTTCCGCTTGAGTGCGGGCGAGGATCTCTTTCGCCGCATGATGTTCGATCGCCAGTCCAGCGATACGCGTCGCGACTTCCGTCAGACCAGCCTCTTCACCAGTCGGTGTGCGCGGTTCGCGATAATACATGGCAAACGAACCGAGCACCTTTCCGCGTCCTGAAAATATCGGCGTCGACCAGCACGCGCGCAGACCATTAGCCACCGCGAGATCTTTGTAGTCTTCCCACAGCGGATCGGTAGCAATGTCAGTGACAACGACCGGCTCGCCGCGATAGATCGCCGTGCCGCACGAACCATGCTTTGGTCCAATCTGACCGCCGTCAATTGCCTTCACGTACTCAGCCGGCAGACTCGGCGCCGCACCGTGCCGAACGTGATCGCCGTCTTCACTTAGCAGCAACACCGAACAGAGCATGTCCGGCGCCTGGGCTTCGATTAGCAGCACGAGCCGTTCGAGAATCTCGCTGAGTGGCGCGTTCGCGGCGAGCTTTTGCAGAATCCGGCTCTGCCCGATGCGAAACTCTTCCTCTTTCTTTTCAGCCGCGAGGACGCGGTAAGCGCCGCTGTCGAGGCGCGGCAGTTTCGCCGTCTTTGCGGCAGCCGCTTCCGTGGGTTCGCTTTCCAGCGAGCGGTTTAGTATCTGTGTTTTTTCGAGATCTTCCAGATCTTCTTCCATAGCTTGCTCCGTGAGATACGTTGAAACGAGGACGGCCTATTTTACGCCCAAACGCGTACAGATGTTATAAACAATCTGCGTAATCAGTGGATAGAGACTAAATCGGATAAGGAGAGCGGTGTGAACGCGTTTGGCAATTACATCAATGGCGAGTTTGTAGAGAGCAAATCGGGCAAGACTTTTCCTAACGTCAATCCAGCTAACATCGACGAGGTTGTCGGCACATTTCAAGCTTCAAACGAAGCCGACGTCGCTGACGCTTGCGACGCGGCGGTAGCAGCTCAAGACGAGTGGGCCGCCACGCCTGCCACAAAGCGAGGCGAGTATCTTTTCAAGGCCGCGGATCTGCTCGCCAGTAAACTGCCGCAACTCGGTGAGGAGATGACGCGCGAAGAAGGCAAGACATTGCCCGAAGCGATCGGTGAAGTCACGCGCGCGATCAATATCTTTCGTTACTTCGGCGGCGAAGGCGCGCGACAATTCAGTTACACCGTCCCTTCCGAACGTCCGCAAGTGCTCTGCTACACGATCCGCAAGCCACTCGGCACGGTCGCGCTGATCACGCCGTGGAATTTTCCGTCAGCGATTCCCGCGTGGAAACTCGCGCCCGCACTGATCGCCGGCAACACAGTCGTGCTGAAGCCCGCATCGCTGGCGCCGCTCAGTTCTTATCGACTCGTGGAAGCACTGCACGAAGCAAATATTCCGAAGGGCGTGGTCAACTACGTCACAGGCAGCGGCGGCGCTGTTGGAGATCCGTTGACGAGTCATCCGGCGATCAACGGCATCTCGTTCACTGGCTCAACTTCAGTCGGCGATGCGTTGTATCGGAAAGTTTCCGATCGAAAGCTGCGCGTGCAGCTCGAGATGGGTGGAAAGAACCCGACGATTGTCCTGCGCGATTCGGATCTGAATTACGCGGCTGACATTCTTATCAACGGCGCGTTCTTTTCGACTGGTCAGAAGTGTACGGCGTGTAGCCGCGCGATCATTGAGCGTCCGATTTATGACGCGCTGGTCCAACTGCTGATCGAGAAAACCAGGAGCTTAAAAGTCGGAAATGGACTGAACACGGGTATTCAGATCGGTCCGGCCGTTGATGCAAATCAACTCGAAACGGATCTTGAATACATTCGTGTCGCGAAAGACGAAGGCGCGGAGTTGTTATGCGGCGGTAATCGACTCTCGGGCGGTGAGTTTGACAAGGGTTACTTCATCGAGCCGACGATCTTTGCAGGCGTGACTCCGAAGATGCGGATCGCGCAGGAAGAGGTGTTTGGTCCGGTGCTTGGGTTGATGATTGCTGAAGATTTTGAGGACGCGATGGAGATTGCGAATGACGTGCGCTTCGGATTATCGGCGTCGATTGTTTCGCGAGATCTCACGCGCGTGCACCAGTTCATCGATCGAATCGAAGCGGGACTGATCACAGTGAACCTGCCGACTGCGGGCGTTGAGTATCAACTGCCTTTTGGCGGGACGAAAGAATCGAGTTACGGCATGCGCGAACAAGGACCACAGGCAATCGAATTCTATTCAGAGACACGCACTGTCTATCTCCGGTACGCACAGTAACGTTTTGTGCTTTTGGTGCCTTTTTGTGGCTAAAAAATGCTAATTCCGGGTTCGTATTCCGGCACCTGCGTTGGCGCCGCTTCGACAATCTCGCTCGATCGTTGTCGAAACCCTCGGCCGTCAAATTCCAAAACAATGAAGGTCGCATTCTTCACTGTGGCTTTCGGCTCGCCGGCCTTCTCGTTCCTGTATGTGCACTCGCCAAACAACTCCAGGACAATTTCTCTGTTTGAGATCGTTAACGACTTGAGGCCGCAGCCGTGAGCGTAACTGCCTGTTTCGTACTGCCAGATCGGTTTGAGCTTATGGTTCTTGACCGTGTAGATGTAGAAAAGGTTTGAGCCACCATCGCATGGGCCCGAACAGTTCACATGCGACATCCACACGATCGCTTCAGCTCGCCCATCGCCGGTTACGTCTTTGTAATAAACATCTCTCAGCGCAAAGCCGTCAGGACTGTCCAGTAGTTCAAGCTTACTGTTTACAAGAGTCAGAGAAATTTTCTTGCCGTCAGGAAGCGTGTAGGGTCCATACGAGTAGTTCCAGAAATCAACGTCGTAGAAGTCTTCAGTTTTAATTCTATACTTCGCGAACGAGTCGCCAGTCGGTTCTGGCGCGACGAAAAGCTTCTTGGGTGGTACTGGTGCACTGGGTGGGTGGGGTGCGCTGGCTGCGCGAGGCGCGTCGTGTTTAGGACGAATGCCGACAAGGAAGCCGATGAAGAATAAGCAAGCAAGACCCGCAGCCAAAAGCGCTTTACGCTCGCTGCGATCAAACGGCCCAAGTTCGGAAAACGGAAACATCTCGCAATGAAACTAACGCCTGGACCCGCTGCGAGTCAAAGGTTTTGCGGTTACTTCACGTATTCCCAGTGCCACGGTTCGTAAAAGTAAGGACGAAAACCGAAGCGCTCGGCGTTCTTGACGAGCCATTGATACGCCGGAGTCTTGACCTGAATCGCGCGATTGGCATCCTTCGTGTCGACCGGATCACCACCGACGTATAGATCCAAAGCGCGACCGGTAAAGTGTGGACTGAAATTAACTGCGAGACCTGCGCTGCCGGCGTTCGGTGATTTGCGACGAAGGTTGTCCTGATAGTCGCGCGAGCGAAATGCCGAAACGATTTTGAAGTAGCTCTCTTTGGGCGCGAGCTCATCCGCCGACGTGTGCGCGAGCTTGAGTGTTGGATCAGCGATGGCAGCAGCAATCATCTTCTTGTAAGCTGCGTAAGTGCTGCGCTCAACCTGGCGCAATTCATCAGCGCGCGAAGGATCGTAAAAATCCGATGGCGGCGCAGTAAGTAGTTGATCGGGCGTTGCGTAGGTGCGGATCTTGAGTCGATCGCCCTGCCATTGCGAGATCATCGACATCAATGCATCTTCATCGAGAATGCCATCAGCTGCGAGACCGCGTCGCTTTTGCCACTTCGCGATGGAAGCCGCGAAATCGCTCGTGGTGGGGTCGTGCGGCGTGTTGAGCGTCTTGCCAATCAACAGCTCGTACAAATACCAGCCATGCTGTTGTTTGCCTCCGAAGGTCCAGGTCAGTTCGTTACGGAGCGTGGAATTGGCTGTCGCCGCTGTTGCGAAGCCTGCGGTGCTGGTTACTGATGAACTACTGGCAACGGGTGTTTTTCTTGATGGACGTGGCGACTGAGCGCTCACTGCAACAGCGAGCGCCGTGATAATCACACCTATGTGCAGCCTCAAGTTCTTCATATTCAGCACGAGGGTTAAAGATGCACGAAGTCCTCTTTGCGTTTTCTTTGCGCCTTTGCGTGAACAATCTTTTTAGCGGCGCCGGCGTTTTCTGCTGACGGGCTTCGGCTTTTCCTTCGGTTTTGAGTGTTTGGCGGCCTTGGCGCTACGGCCCTCCGTATCGTTTGTATGATGCGCCTCTTCCTCTTCCTTCGGCGGCGCCCCGGCTTTCTCGAGCGAGGCACTGATCAAATCATCGGGTGGGCGTACGCCATTGATGAACGCGAACACGTGAAAATTCGCGGAGCGCTCGCGTATGACTTCAATCTTTCCTTCCGTCTTCAACTGCGCGAGCTCGCGCATCACAAAGTTTTGCTCCGCCACGCTCATCCAGCGATAGTCGATATCAAACGCGAGACCGGTTGAATGTGGCGGCGCGTCAATGGTCACCGCGTTCCGGTTCACTCTTCGAAGCGAGTGTTGATACTGCTCAGGCCGCACCAGCGAACTCAACGGCAATGGTAGATTGAACTGGTTGTGATACGCCGACGCAACCTGCTCCATAATCTTCAACGCCTCCGGCCTGATAGCGCTCAGCATGTTCACTTTCAGCGCGTATCGATCGGAAGGATTATTCAGATCGTAAGAGCGCCCGTTGAAATCTTTCGCAAGACTCTGTAACGACTGATAAGCCTCGGGTGAAACCGGCGCAGGCTGAGTGTTGCTGTTCTGATTGTCTTCTTCCGTGTACGGCTCAAACGGCTCCTCGTTTGCTCTTTGCCCGACGCCCAGCAGGATGTAGGTGTCAGTCAGCGCGGGAACGGGAACGAGTTCGTGTCGTTGGATCATTCCGGCGAGATCGAGATAGTCTTGAATCGTGGGGATGTTGTATTTCTCAACCTCAGCGACCTGTGTCGCAAGAAACCAATAACGTTCATCGTAGTGCTTCAGCTCAGGCGGAATTTCGAGAGCGCCACCCAGCGATGCGTCTCGTTCAGCTTTGACTTTATCGACCGCGACGTTCCAATCGGGAAGAGCTATCTTAGAAGTAAAGTTAGACTCGGCGGCGGCTTGGAGTAATTGATTGCGTCGTGCGACACGAAAGCGAAGTGCAGCCCAAACAGCCACACCCGCGAGAAGAATGAAGATACTGACTAATGCAACCCGTCTGCTCATCAAAGAGGACACTATAAAACAGATGGGAGACTTTTCGAAATCACAAAGACGAACGTTTATTTAACCGCGGATCAGACAGATCGTGTACGGATGATCGGTGTTCATCCGTGGCCGGTTTCTGGGATGAGTTCGCGTGCGAGGTTGCGCAGGATCGCGGCGACCTCTTCTCGTTTCTGCGGCGACCACTCGGGCCAAATCTCCGCCAGATGTTCGCGGCGCGCGGCGACGAGGCGATTGTAGATGTCGCAGCCTGCACTGGTGAGCGTGTACACATCAGCGGCGGGCTCCGCCGCGATCAATGACTTATCCAACAACTCCGCCCTCGAGTTAACGAGCTTGTTCGGATCAGCTTTTCCTTTGCGGCCCAACACGCGAACTTTCACACCCGGCTTGCGTTCGATTTGCACCAGCAACCACGCCGCACCCGGACTCAGATCGACACCCGCACGCTCCACGATCGCGGCCACATAACCACGTCGAACCGCACGATCGGCGAGCACCGCCAGTCCACGCAGTAACAGTGCGCGCGAGTCGGAGCCCTGTGGCAATGCAAACGCCCGTCCGATATCACCACCGATGTCTGCTTCGGTGGCCGCGGCAATCGTTTCTCTCAATCGTCGTTCCGGCAACAAGAATGAAAGCAGTAGACCGAAGAACGCGATCGCAGACGCAAGTAAAAACACCGTGTCCAAAGATGCGATCAACGACTTCGTCGTGGCGAGTCGGGTGGCGAGCACGGCGCCGAGCAGCGCGGTACCCAAGGATCCGCCGATGAAACGAAACAGAATCGCATTCGAAGTCGCCACGCCGAGATCGTGATACTCAACCGCGTTCTGCACCGCGATGATCAGCATCTGCATGACGAATCCAAGCCCAAATCCAAGCAGCAGCATGAGCCACGCGATCGTGAGATTGGTTGTCTCCGCGGTCATTCTCGAGATCAGAAACAACGCGAGCGTCACCATCGTCGTGCCGACAATCGGAAATATCTTGTACCTGCCCGTGCGACTCGCGATCTGGCCCGAAAGAATCGACGTGAAAAGCGTGCCGCCCATGAGCGGAATCATGCGCAGGCCGGATTCCGTCGGGCTCATTCCCTTCACGATCTGGAGAAACAACGGCAGGTAAGTGACTGAGCCCATCAACGCGAAACCGATAATCAAACCCACAGCCGACGTAACCCAAATATCTCGGACGCGAAAGAGTCGCAGCGGAAGAATCGGTTCCTCAGCCCGGCTCTCGACGAAGATGAACGTGATAAGACCAACGACCGTGACGACAGCGAGCCCGATCATCAATGGAGACGAAAACGGGTACGCATCGCCACCGAGATCTGTAACAAGTATCAGTGCCGCCAGCGATGCGGCTAACGATCCGGCGCCGACGTAATCGATCGTGTGTCGCGTGAACGAGATCTGCTTCGGCAGTGTCGCTGCCAGGACCACTAACGCGAGAATGCCGAGTGGTAAGTTGATGTAAAAGATCCAGCGCCACGTCAGATTACTCGTGAAGTAACCACCGAGCAGCGGACCCGCAACTGAAGCGACGCCGAACGCCGCGCCGAAGATGCCCTGATAACGACCGCGCTCTCTCGGCGGAATGATGTCGCCAACAATTGCTTGAGTCGTCACCATCAGTCCACCGCCACCGAGCCCCTGGATCGCACGAAAGAGAATGAGGTGCGTCATGCTTTGACTCAGGCCACACAGCGCCGAGCCGATCAAAAACACCACGATGGCAAACTGAAGCACACGCTTGCGCCCGTAAAGGTCGCCGAGCTTTCCATAAATCGGAGTGACGATTGTTTGTGCGAGCAGGTACGCGGTGACGACCCACGAAAGATGGGCCAGGCCGCCGAGCTCGTTGACGATGGTGGGCAATGCGGTCGCGACAATCGTCGAGTCGAGCGCCGCGAGCAACATGACGAGTAGCAACCCACCGAAGATTACGAGTATCCGGTCGTGCGAAACACGTGGCACGAGTTCAGCGGAAGCGACTGCTTGCATAGTCACAAAGAAGCACAAAAAGCACAAAGAGTTTTCCGCAACTCTTGCGCTTTTTGTGCCGCTTGTGGCTAAAGTTTTTCTATTCCTGACGTAATGCGATTAAGGGATCGACTTTGGTCGCGCGGCGCGCCGGTATCCAGCACGCCAGCAACGCGATTAGCGCGAGCAGCACGGCAACGCCGACAAACGTCAAAGGATCGGTCGTTCCGACGCCCAACAACAAACTCGCAAACATACGCGTCAACGCGAAAGCCACAATCAAACCGAGCGTGAGGCCGATGATCACCATGCGCATTCCCTGGCTCACGATCATTCGCAACACATCGCGCATGTTCGCGCCGAGTGCCATGCGAATGCCGATCTCCCGCGTGCGTTGACTGACCACGTACATCATCACGCTGTACAGTCCCATCGTCGCCAACACGAGCGCGAGCACGCCAAACGTCGTCGCCATGCCCGCGGCCACACGCGGTCCCCAGTACGGAATCGCCATGTTTTCGTCGTCGATCATGACACCGACGACGGGCAATCGTGGATCCATGTTCGCGATCTCACGACGCGCGGTTTCGATCACGGCAGCCACGTCGCTGCCCGATTGCGCGCTGATCACGAGCGTCACGGCGCCGTGATTTTGCTGGTACAGCGGCAGGAACATGTACGGCTGGCGATCTTCGTACAAACTGCGATACAGCCCGTCTTTCGCAATGCCGATGATCTCCATCAACGGCGTGCCCTGCTCGAAACGAAAGCGCCGACCCATCGCATTCTCAACGCCACCATAGAAGCGGCGCGCGAATTCCTCGTTGACGATCACGACGCGCGGAGCGTCTGCGTCATCGCGCTCCGTGAAATCGCGTCCGTGCATCAGCGGCGTCTTCATCGTCTCGAAGTAATTCGGCGAAACGTAGTTGCATTTCGTGATGATGCCCTGATTTGGCAGCGGGTCCGCTTCGCCTTCCCTCACGATTGGACCACGCGACATGTCACCAGCCTGAAGTGGCAGATCGTCAGTCATCGCAACTTCACGAATGCCCGGTTGCGTTTCGAGACGGCGCAGCAGCTCGGGAAAGAACCGCCAGATCGCTTTCTGGTCATAACCCAGCAGACGCGGGTTGATCATCATCGTGACCATGTTCTTCGTGTTGAAGCCCGGATCTGTTTCGAGCGCTTTGCGCAGACTTCGAATGAACAGTCCCGCACAGATCAGCACCACGATAGAGATCGTCACCTGCGCCACGACGAGCGTGCTTCTCAGATTCAAGCGACGTCGCTTTCGTGATTGTCCGGCCGCGCCTTTGATCACCGCCACGAGATCAGTTCGCGACGCCAGCAACGCCGGAGCGAGTCCAAAGATCACGCCCGTGATTAACGACACAGCCGTCATCCACTTCAACACGTAACGATCCGGCGAGACGTCGAAAACAATCGGGTACGGCACTGGCGGAAAGCTCGTGCGAATGAAGCCGGATCCCCAGTAAGCCAGTGCCCAGCCGAGCCCTCCGCCCAACAACGACAACAACACACTCTCGGTCAGAAGTTGCCGCACGATGCGCCCGCGACCCGCACCAATCGCGAGTCGCGTGCCGATCTCCTTCGCACGCGCTGCGGCACGCGCGAGCATCAGGTTCGCGACATTCGCACACGCCAACAGCAACACGAGTCCGGAAACACACAACGCCATGAAGCCGCCGTACTGGATGATCTTCGTCGCGGCATCGAAGCGTCCATCGATCTCAGTCATGAGTTGGACTTTCGTGTTTGCGATCTCCGGATGCTGTTGCGCGAGTCCATCCACAAGCTGATTCAAGTCTGCTTCGGCTTGCGCGATCGTGACGCCGGGTTTCAAGCGACCGTAAAGCTTGAAGAGCGTGTGAGTGCGATCAGTTCTCCACTCCGGTCGACGTCCAAACTTCTGGCCCATCATCACCGGTACCCAGAACGAATGACGCAGGAAATAGCTCGAGCCGAGAAACGATTCAGGCATCACTCCGACGACGTTGAATGACTGCCCGTTCAGGTAAACCGGCTTCCCGAGCACGTTCGGATCCGATTTGAACTGCCGCTGCCACACGCCCTCGCTAATCACAACCACCGGATGCGCGTTGGGCGCATCGTTCTCTTCAGGCAACAAACCGCGACCGAGAATCGGTTTCACTCCCATCACGTCGAAGTAGTTGCTGGTGACGAGCTCGCCCCAAACCACTTCTGCGCGTTGAGTGTCGTCGACACTGCCGGTGTCTCCCACACTGATGCCGCCCGAAGTTTCGCGCCACGCACAGAGGTCTGCGAAAGTTTTGTTTTGCTCGTGCAGGTCGACGTAGTTGGCGTAAGAAAACTCGCCCCAGACGTGCCCTTCTTTCTTGCTGCCCCAGTATGAGGTGATCAATTCTGTTGGGTCCGCCACGGGCAATGGTCGAAGCAGAAAGCCATTGACTGCGCTCAGAATCGCCGTGTTCACACCGATTCCCAAACCGAGCGCGAGCACTGCGACTGTGGTGAAGCCCGGCGCCTTGCGCATCATCCGTATCGCGTAACGAACATCCTGAAACATTGCGTCCTCCCAACGATGGGTTTGCATCCACAGCGCATCCCAAAACGCGCTCGCGCTGCGCCATGCGAGATTGGTTTTAGTGCGCCAGTTCAACTGCTCCCACTCGGCGAGCAGCGCCTCTCGATAGCGCAGTTCCGCGATCCATTCCTGTCGCCAGTCGGCGCGCACATGACCCGGCACGATGACGCCGATAAAAGAGATCAGCCACAGCCAGGGCCGTTTGAGAGTTTGCGTTGACATCAGCTCTTTTGTTTTGCGGGTTTGTCAGAGATGAGTGGTTCGAGTTGCGAAAGCAGGCGGAAGCGCTGTCGTGCTTCGGCGAGGGCGGTGCGGCCGGCTTTGGTGACTTCGTAATACTTGCGCGGCGGGCGCTGTTCGGCGAGCGCGATCGACTGTTTCTCCCATTTTGAGGCGACGTAGTCAGCGCTTTCGAGGCGTCGCAGCGCGGGATAGACGGTGCCGCTCGCGAGCCCGGTCACGGCCATGATGTCGAAGCCGTAGCCGTAGCCATTCTCGATGGCCTGCAGTGTCAGCGCCATGGTGTAAGACAAATAGTTCTTTTTCATCCCTGCTCCTGCGAACTAGATGTCTATACGTATAAATATCTACATAGGTTCCTGTCAAGCGCTCCTGTTGATGAATTTTTCTTCCGCAGGGTTTGCGCAGAGAGTCCAAAATCCCACCCACGGCAGTGGGTGAATCATTCAGATGCTTTCTACATGAAACCGAATAACGGTTTTTGAATCCCACCAACGGCAGTTGGTGGATCGTTCATGTTTGTCTTGTCTAAGAAAGGATTTGAAGTATCCACCCACTGCCGTGAGTGGGATTAAGTGCGATCTGGCCGGGTCGTGTAGAAAGGAACTGAAACCAATCCACCCACTGCCGTGAGTGGGATTAAGTGCGATTTGGCCGGGTCGTGTAGAAAGGAACTGAAACTAATCCACCCACTGTCGTGGGTGGGATTTTGGACTTTGTGCAAAGCTCATCCGCAGCTTACTGCTTCATCTACCCGCCTTCCCCGGTTTCGTAGATTCTGATTAGCTCTTTCGTTCTGGTTTCGGTGACGTCTTGAAGACAAAATGCTTCGATGGTGGGCGCGAGGCTGCCACCATGAAATAGGCGGTCAGCCGTGCAATTCGCGTCGCGATACTTCAACCATGCGCGCTGAGCCTCCAAAAGATTCGCGCGGTCGGTCGACGAAAGTTTGTCGGTGATGCGTTTGTAAACGCCGTTGAGTTTGGCATCTGCTTTTTTGAATTGCTCCCCGGCGCAGCGGTTTATCTCCAACTGAGTTAACGCATTCGGACATGGGCCTTGCTCTTGTTTGTCGTTACCGATACCAATCAACGACGCGCAGATTAAGGCGATCATCAACGCATAGCTCATCACAGTTGCTCCTAAATAGAATCAGTTCTGACCCAACGCATAGACGTTCGTGTCGGGATGGTAGAGCCGCCAATCGAACCAGTAATCCTCGAGCACGAACACTTTCTTCAACTGCCGTCCCGCCAGCGGTCCCGCAGTCGCCTTCCCTTCGAAGTTCCACGTGCTGTTTGTTTCCAAATCGATCAGTTGAAAGCCGTCGCCTTCGGTCTTCTGAAAGAACTCTAACCGCCGCCCCTCAACCGTTCTCTCAAACGCACGCACCGAGCGACGGTCATACCCCAACACGACCACGATGGGCGTCGAGCCAACCATGTCGATGACGGGACTCTGCTGCTGCAACGCGCTCAATGGGTAAGCCACTGATTTGCCGTCGACGATTACACCCATCACGAGTGTTCGCGGCGCGAGCCGTTTATCGACGTCAGTCCCATCCACCACGCGCATTCGTCCCACCCGCGCTTCCCAGTCAGCGGGATCGTATTCATCGCTCGCCGCAATGCGCTCGTCTGGCTTCAGCACTCGTCCCTGCGGCTGTTCGCGCTTCCAGAGCTCGAAGGAGAGTTCGTCGTGAAAGACACTCTTGAGTTGCCGGCCCTGCAATGGACCATGAATCGCTTTGCCGCTGACCTGTTGCCACCAGCTTCCAGTCTCCTCATCGCGCATGATGAAGTTCTGGTTGTTGATGCCCGCGAGGTGAAAGTGCAGCACGCGCCCGTCGACTGTCGATTCCCACACCAGACCGGTGTGACAGAGCGTTCAATACGTCGCCACGATTGGCGTGCCGCCAACCGTGTCCTGCACGACGTGGTGATAACCCATCAACCGGATCGGATACGCAACTGCTTCGTTCCCGATCGTCACCGACATCACGCGATCGTCGTTGTTTACAAATGTCGTCTCAGCGGCCTTTGCGTACGCAGGGTTTGGGAGCGGATTGAACATCCACTCGAAGTGGTTCTGGCGCGCGAACCAGGTCACGGCGAATACCGGAACGAGCAAGATCACGAGGATGATGCGGCTCCACCAACGTCCGCCCAGCCACAGCCTGATCGTTAAAGTAAGAATTAACAGCGAAGCGAGTATCGTCACGACAGGAGACCAGCGACGCATCATGTATGAGACTTCCACGATGCGCGGCGTTTGTGCTTTGAAAGGCATGATCAGGAAGACCGGCGTCACGACGATCGCCAGCATGATCACGATGAGCACGAACAGCGCGAGCCAGAGAATCTTTCGGCGCTCGCTGGCCCAGTGGGAAAGTCGAGTTAGAACGTTAGGCATGTTTGTCTCCAGTTCGCCGCTTTATCTTCCTGACCATGGCCACGGCCCACAACACACCGACTGCCAGAAACGGAAGCAGATAGATCAGCAAATCCCAGCGACCGTAACCCGGCGGCGTCGCTTCAACCGTCGCGACTGTCTCCGCATTTCCCTGTGCGCTCAGCAGTCGCACGCGCACGCGCCAAAGCTCTTCGGCGTCGAAGTGCACGAGCGTGCGATACTGAACCTGGCCTGAGACGTTCTCACGTGGCGCTGTATAAAACGCTTCCGGGAGTCGACCGCTGTCGGGCTGCACGCCGATCTGTACCTGCAAGTCCGGCGGCGGTTGACCATTCACGATCACAAAGAACAGCGCATCACCGACGTCGGGATCGGTCCAAAGCGAGATGACGTAACGATCGACCTTTTGATCTACGAATAATGGAAACGGCGGCCCTTCGTGTGCAATCACTGTCGGCGCCAGTAACAAGATAATGAGCAGCGGCAACAAGCTTGTTCGACAGGATGACTGGATTTGCATAATTGCCAAGATAGTCTTGTTCATCATGAAAATTCAGAAATCCTGTTCAACCACTGCCGAGTGACACGGCGCGCATCTCCATCGGCTGCGACATCAGCCAGAACGCGCCGACCGCGATGACGATTGCCAACGCCGCCCATACAACGAAGACACGCACCGGCCTCGTCTCTTCAGCCGCGGCGATGGCGTAACTTACCAACAGCGAGCCGAGTAGTCCAAGAGTGATAAACCCGAACTCAAACAGTTGGACCACATTCGGCGCAAGACCAGGCGCGCCCCAGCGCGGCTCCCCAAGGAAACCAACCGCCGACTGCACAACGGGAACAAAAGTGTATAGCCCCGTGAGGAAATGAAAACTGAAATGGGCCAACCACATCCCGAATCCGAGCGGCGCGAGTGCATACGAGTAGCGAACAGCTATCGACAGCAGCGGCTTTGTGCTGTTGCTCAACACGCGCGTCAACCACGACGCGATACCAAGTAAAAGCACTGGTTCAAAAACGAGAAACAGCGCGAACACGATCGCCAGCAGCGGCAACTCATAATGAATGCCCAGCGCGTTCGCGAGCCACTGCTCGAGCGCATAAACCGGACTCACCATCCCAAACGCGTTGAGCAAGGCGCCGAACGTGAACACGATCGTCAGCGCGGCGAGATCCCTGCGCGTCGAAAGGTATCCGATTCCGGATCGCATCGGATCGACCGTCAACTCCGCGGTCGGAACACGACTCATCACGCCAACATTGTCGTACGGACACGCCTGCACGCAGTCGAGACAAAAAGTGCAATCTAGATTGCCGACTTTGTGCGGTTGATATAAAGCAAGCTCACAACCGCGCTGAATCACGACTAAAGGCGCAGTCGTTTCACGCACACCGCGTATGCAGTCTTTCGTAGCGCATTGGTTACAAACATCGTGATCGCGAACGGTGACTTCAAGCGGCGAAGCCGTCGCGCTGGCGAAGTTAAACTGCCCGATCGGACAGACGAACTTACAAAACGTCGCGTGCTTAAAAATCGAATCGACGACGAGCGCGGCGGCGAAGTAAGTGATGATCAGCCAGGCGGTCCACCACGGCGACGCCCACAGATCGAGCCACTCGTAAACAAACAGCATCGCGACGAGCAGCGAAATCGAGAGCCACTTGTTGCGCAACGCGCGCGGCCAGTTTCGCACCGGACGCACAAACTTGCGCACGAAGTTCCGCACGAGCATGAACGGACAGGCGAGACAGAAGAAGTTTCCCGCAAAGAGCAGAACGAGGACGAGCGCGCCGCGAAAGTGCACCCACGTGAAAGTCGTCGCGAGGTTCTTCGGCGCGAGCTGTGGACCAAACAGCCCGTGGACGATCATCGCAACGCTAATGATGAAGACTGGAATCTGAAGCAGCGTGCGCGCGTGGCGCTGCTTGAGCAGGCTGCCGATGAGGGGAACGCGCAACAGATCGAATTGACTACTACTCAGCTGGTGCAACTCCCTTTATTTCAAACTGTCGATCTACCTTTGCTCCGCTCCACAACCTGAGATGAACGAGAATGATCCAATCGCCGGCCATCGTGAATTCCATGTTTGCTCGGTAAACGCCGCGCTCGACTTCCGGTGCTTCAGCGAATTCCGCAGCCATGCCCGCGTGCGACATATTTCCTTCGAACCTGACCTGAGCTCCGCTGATCGGCTTTCCTGTTGAAAGCCGTGTCACGCGCACTGTCACTGTCACCCGGCCTACACGCGGTGGGTGCGGTTCGACTTCAGGCGCAATCTTGACATCCGAATCGGGCGGAACACGACAACCAGCCGCGAAAAGGCACAAGAGGCACAAACTCATAATCGTGTTTGTGCCTCTTCGCATTCGTGGCATTTACGCCTTATGCAACCACTGCCTGCGCGTGCTCTCGATGCAAAGCACAGCTACACGCGGCAACTTCTTCGCCCTTCGGTGGAAACAGGTGGTAGTACATCCCGATCATCATCGGAATGAACACGATCGCGTTGTAGAAAAGATGTAGCTCGACTCGAAACTTCGGAAACAGAGTTTGCACAAAACTGATCGGCACGGGCGAGCCAAACCAATAATGATGCGTCAAGGCCTGATACTGCAAAACCCCGTGCTCGATGTGATGCCAGAACTGGATCACGAGCGCCACCGTCCACCACTTGCGCGACGTTCCCGTAAAACCTTTTCTCAACGTCCAGATGAAGATGAGCATCACGATGGCGTATCCGTAATGCAGCATTTCAGAGCTCACGAGCCACGGATAGAAGAAACCGAGAACACCGCCGGCACGCGGCCGCGGCCAGCCGAGCACGTAAATCTGGTAAGCCTGCACGAGGTGCTCAGCCCAGTGCCCCAGCACGATCACCATGAACACGTTCAGCGCGCGTTTGTGCCAAACGGTGTTCAGCTTGTCGTAGAAACTAATATCGGCGGAGCCAATCCGCGTTGAGTGTGCGGCTGCAGACATCACAACCTCCGATTTTCGGTGTAATCCGTGACGAAAAAAATGAGTCGGGCAATCTTATGACGGGTAGCGCAATTAAGTAAATACCGCGCGATGCCTTTGGACAAAAGTTCGAAATCCCACCCACGGCAGTGGGTGGATTGGTTCGGATCCTTTCTACACGACCGCTCGAGAACAGCACTTAATCCCACCCATGGCAATGGGTGGATACTTCAAGTAGTAACGGCGAAGGATCTGAACAATCCCCCACTGCCGTGGGCCGGATTTAAGTTGCACTGGGAACTTCTGATGTAGAGAGAATTTTGAATCTATCCACCCACTGCCGTGGGTGGGATTTCGCCGCGCGGTGCTGTTGGATGGTCTTGTCAATGATCGACGGATCGCTTCCGAATTGTCGCCGCCAGAGTTGATCGCTGAGCACCATGACTCGGCCGGTTTTCTCTTCTTCCGCGGAAAAACTTCGGCCAATTGCGGGAGCCACTCCCAAGGTCGGAATCAGGTTCGCTGTGATACGAGCGGCCGGGATGCGCTGAGGCTCGCCACTTCCGGTTAAGTTGAAGGTTGCAAGTTCGAGCGCGGCAAGTTGTTCGAATGAAGTTTGCTGGGCTTGCCAATCCAGAAATTCGGCGCTGAGACGGGAGCTTCGATTTGGTTTTGACTGGGATTACTTTGCCAGAGGCGAACAAGTCGATCAGGATCTTTGTAAGGTAGCGGCTCGAGGAGCACCGCGTTGATGACACCGAAGATGGTCGTGTTAGCGCCGATACCAAGTGCCAGCGTAATCACGATTGTTAACGACAGCGCCGGATTTTTGCGTATCACGCGCCCGCCGTATCGCACGTCCTGCCATACCGCTTCCAAGAGCCTCAACATGCAGCGCTCTTCTCGGTAGTTAGTTTGGCTTTACGTCTTCGCCGAAGTGCTTTGCAAGCGACGTGAGATATGCATCGATCGTCGCGGTCTGTCCGAAGATGTAGCGTGACATGAAACGGAAGATCACGTTCGAGACTACGCCGTCTTCGCGAATCGTCACGCGTGTGCCGCCGTTTTCCGGCGCGAGCTGGTAGGTCCACTGGCCTGAGAAGCCGAGATCCGTGTCGCGAATGCGCGTCACCATACGTTGCGAAGGGACGTCTTCGACCAATTCGTAATTGATGGTCCCGTTCTTCCCTTCTTCGCGAAAGTACACGGGGTTCCCTGGCTGCGCGTCAACTTCGGTTCGTTTGACGTCCGAACGCCATTTCGGCGCTGATTCGAAGTCACGCACGACTGCGTAGACATCGGGTGGCGATCGATGCAGGAGAATCGACCGCGTGGCGACGTGTGCTTTCGGCAGTCTCGACCCGATCAGCGCGATTATTCCCGCCAGCACTATCAATCCGGCGACGATCCCCAGGACGATAAAGATCAGCATCTTCATCCGTTCTTTATGCCACAAAAAAGCACAAAAAGCAGAAAATATAGATTTGCATTTCACACCACCCTAACGTACAAGATCACCAGTGTCTGAATTGTCCCCCGGCGCTGCGGTTTTACGCTATCGCATCATCAGCAAAATTGGTGCGGGTGGAATGGGGCAAGTGTATCGGGCGCTGGACACCGAACTCGGCCGCACGGTCGCTCTGAAATTCCTGTTCAGCGAACTTGCCGCTCATCAAAATCGCGTCAGCCGCTTTGTTCAGGAAGCGAAAGCCGCGTCGGCGCTCAATCATCCAAACATCCTCACCGTCTACGAAATCGGCCGTACGGAAAACACAACATTCATCGCCACTGAGTTCGTGGAAGGCGTCACACTCCGGCACTACATGCGCGAGCATCGCAAGCTGATCGAGGTGCTCGACATCGCGATCCAAATCGCTTCCGCACTCGTTGCCGCACACGCCGCCGGCATCGTCCATCGCGACATCAAGCCTGACAACATCATGGTGCGTTCGGACGGCATCGTGAAACTGCTCGACTTCGGTCTCGCGAAACTAACCGATCGCGAGGAGCTTTCATCAGGGCCCGAAGAAACGACTATCGCGCTCGTGAATACTGAGCCCGGCTCGGTGCTCGGAACTGTCACTTACATGTCGCCGGAACAGGCTGCTGGACGCGACGTCGACGCGCGTTCCGACATCTGGAGTCTCGGCGTCGTGCTCTATGAAATGGTGACGATGCGCACGCCATTCGAAGGTGCGTCGAAGAGCCACATCATCGTGGCGATTACCGATCACGAACCGCTGCCGATCGGCCAACTGGCGCCGGATGTGCCGGAGCCGCTCGAGTGGATCATCGCCGAGGCGCTGACGAAAGATCGTGAAGAGCGCTGTCAAACGGCGAAAGAGATGCTGAGCAAGTTAAGGCGCTTGAAGCAGCGGCTCGAGGCGGGCGTGTCGATGGCAGACTTCAGTCGCTCGCTGCCGCCGCAATCGTCAATCGCGCCGCCGTTGAGTTCAAACACGAGATCGCTCGGCGTGCAACATTCCACGACTCTCGGTGAATCCGCCAGGACCACGATGCGATCGGGCGATGGCGCCGTCACGCAAACAATCTCATCCGTTAAAAGCGGCCGGAACACAAAGCTGGCGATTGCCGCGCTCGTGCTGGGATTGATCGTCGTCAGTGCGATCGGCTTCGGACTTTACAAGCTGTTTCAGCAGCCGAAAGAGTTTGGCCCAACAAAGATGACGGCGTTGACGACTGGCGGCAAGATCAACGGCGAGGACATCAACGGCCAGGTCTCGATCTCACCTGATGGCAAGTATGTCGTCGCGGCTGCGAACGATTCGAAACAGCAAGCGAGCTTATGGCTGCGACAGGTATCGACGAGCAGCCTCGTGCGCATCGTTCCGCCCGAGACTGGCGCCTATTTCGGCACGACCTTCTCGCCTGACGGTGAGTTGATCTATTACGTCGCGTCGTTGGAAAGAAACAACTTCGTGCCGACGCTCTATCGCATTCCCGTGCTCGGCGGCACTCCTGCGAAAGTTCTCGATCGCGTGGACAGTCCGGTCGGTTTTTCGCGCGATGGTTCGCAGTTCGCGTTCGTGCGTCGCAACCAGTCAGACATGTCGTTGATGGTGGCAAATGCGGGTGGCAGCGGCGAACCGCGGACGATTGCGGTCGCGAAACAGCCGAATGGTTTCTCGACTGCTGGACCATCGTGGTCGCCGGACGGAAAACAGATCGCTTGCGGCATGTTCAATGGGGTTGGCCCAGGCTACTCGACTGTGGTGATGCTGGCGGTTGAAGGTGGGAAGCCAACGCCGATCGGTTCTGAGAAATGGGCCAGCGTTGGTCGAGTACTCTGGCTCGCGGACAACAGCGGGCTCGTCATCACCGCGCAACCCGAGTTCTCGTCGATCGGCACGCAGGTCTGGTTTCTTCCGTATCCGAGCGGCCCAGCACGACGAATCACAAACGACCTGAACGGCTACGGCGAAAACAGTGTCGGCGTCACGACGGATTCAAACACCATCGCGACCATTCAGCAGGTAAACGCCAGCAGCATTTGGATCGCGGCCGCGAATGACGACGAAACGCGCGCGCGGCAGATCCTTAAAACCAATCTTCCCGACACGGTGGCATGGTCGCCCGACGGGAAAATCGTTTACTCGAGTCGTACCGGAGAAAACTGGGACATTTGGATCTCGAACGCCGATGGCTCGGGAGCGAAACAACTGACAGCGGACACTTTCATCGACCGCGAGCCGTCAGTTTCTCCGGATGGGCGCTCGGTGGTCTTTCAATCGAATCGATCGGGCGCGCGAAACATCTGGCGCATCGACGGCAACGGCAATTTGAAACAACTGACCGAAGGCAACTACGTCGATTCGAATCCGATTTGTTCTGCCGATGGCCGCTGGGTGATCTTCGGATCGCAGCGCTCGGGCACGGCCAGTCTTTGGAAGGTCAGTATCGACGGTGGAACTCCGGTCCAATTGACTGAGCGTGCGGCTCAACTGCCGTCGATCTCGCCTGATGGAAAGTCTATCTCGTATTTTTACTTTGACGAGCAGCGGAATAATCAACCGCGACTTTCGATTATTCCTTTTGAAGGTGGTGAGCCGGTAAAGACGGTGGATCTGCCGCGATCAGTGCAACCGGTTGCTTTCGGGTGGCTGCCTGACGGACGATCTGTGGCTTATCTCGATAACAGTTCCGGGATTCTTAACGTTTGGAGTCAGCCGGTTGATGGCGGCGCGCCGAAGCAGTTGACCAATTTCAAGTCAGAATTCGTAAACAGTTTTGCGATATCACGTGATGGTAAGATCGCGACGTATCGCTTTTCCGCAACCAGAGACATCGTATTGATCAAGGGGTTTCGATGAGTTACTCCCAACCTCACTCCTTGTGTTCATTGAAAAGGAGACGCCCAGATGAATCAGAAAGAATGGACCATCATGATCTACATGGCGGGCGACAATAATCTCGCCGTCGATATGGCCTACGCCATGGAGCAGATCAAGACTGTCGCCGCCGCGGGCGCTGACAGCCCGAATCTCTTCGTCTACTACGACGGCAACTCGCCCGCGATCCCGACCTTGTACTGTGACTTCTCCGAACCAGGGAAGCCGCGCTACGTCCGGTCATACAAAGTGCCGAATAAGACCTACCAGGTCCCGAAAAAAGAAAACGAGAACGCCGCGAATCCGCGTTCGATCCTTAACTTCGTCGATTGGTGCTTGAACAAAGTCGAGGTTGAGAACGACGGAGAGATTACGTTTGGACGCCGCGCGCAGAAGTACGCGCTGATATTTTCCGGGCACTCGCTCGGGTTTCAGGATATCGGTTTGTTCAAAGACGAGACGTCGGGCAAGTCGATGAAGATGTCTGACTTTTATGACACGCTTCACGGACTCATCGGCGGCAAAAAGGAGCTACAGGAAATCGCTGAGTCAAATAATTGGCTGGGTGACGATCAGGAGGCTGACAAGCTTGTCGGTCAAAAACTCGACATCCTCGGCTTCGATAGCTGCGTGATGGGAATGCTCGAGGTCGGATATCAGTTCAACGCTGTCGCGAAGACGATGATTGCGTCGGAAGGCAGCGTGCCGAGCGCGGGTTGGACCTACGCGAAGATCCTCGGGTGTTTGGCGGGTGAGCATAATCGCACTGTAGACACGCGTGAGGTGGCGGCGCAATTCGTCCAAAGATTTATTCACAGTCAGGATGCTTACACGGTCGGCGGCGTGTCGGTGGACATGGCTGCGTGGGATCTTGGTCGTTTGAATCGGCTGGCCGATGCGTTCGTAGGATTGTCTGAAGCGCTGATCGAATGCTTCGCGGATCCCGAGTCGCGGATTTATCGTCAGATGGAACGCGTGATTCTGCACGTGCATTGGAAGTGTCAGTCCTACATGTACGATCAGAATGTCGATCTCGGTGATTTCTGTGAGCTGCTCGATCGCGAGTGTGGTCTGATCGTGCAGGAGATCGGCGGCGGCGATGATGTTGAGCTGTTGGAGAGAGTTCGACGAGAGTGTCGCAACGTTTTGAAAGAGCTGCAGAAGGCAGTGCTTCTCAGCGGGTTTAGTGGCGGCGGTTACCAGTATTCGAACGGAATGTCGGTGTTCTTCCCGTGGTCGCGTGAGGCTTATGAAGTGTCGCGCAAGAACTACGAGAGTCTGTCGTTTGCGAAAGAGGTGAAGCGAGATCGGCTGTCGTGGACCGACTTTCTCAAGAGGTATCTCGGTGACGTCAGTCGTCGAAAAGTTGAGGCGCCGGCGGGAGATGTCTCAGCGGGAACTAAATACAGGTATTACTCCGGCGTGACGTTTGATGAGCGCCCGAGAATAGCCGCGAGTAGTAACGGAGCTTTGAATACGAAGATCGCTGGTCAGGAAGGAACTCGAATCGCGGGCCAGGAAGGTACGCGGATCGCCGGACAGGAAGGAACCAGAATCGCAGGCCAGGAAGGAACTCGGATTGCCGGACAAGAAGGCACTCGGATCGCTGGTCAGGAAGGTTCGAAGCTGGCTGGCGGCGGCGCGGGTGCGTTCTTCCAAAGCATGCGCCTTTTCAAAAACGTCGAGAGCCGGTGGGACATTTCCGGCTTCAGCAGAAAAATCGATGAAACAGACGTTGAACATCAGGCTTTGACCTCCAACGCAAAGGCAGGATCGACATGAACCCACAACCAGTTAATCAGAACGATCCTCAGACGAACGTCGAGGTGAGGGTCATGACGCTGCGGATCATTTGGATGGCTTTGCTCATGAGCGTTGTCATCTATTACGTGATTACGTTCTTCGTCGCGCGGCCGGCGGACGTCGTGCCGAACCCCACCTTGTCGATCGTGCTGATCTGCGTTGCCATGCTGGCAATACTGACTTCGTTTCTGATCAAAAACAGGCTGTTAGACAAGGCCGTGGCGCAACAGCACCTCGGAATGGTCCAACAAGCATACGTCGTAGCGTGGGCGATTACTGAGGTCGCCGCGCTACTCGGCCTGTTGGATTTTTTCACGACTGCCGATCGCTACCATCATGCGCTGTTCATCATCGCTGCGGTGGGACTGTTATTTCACTTCCCGCGCCGCGAGTCGGTCGTGAACGCCGCATTCAAGGGTTCCATTTAGATTTGTGCTTTTTGTGCTTTTTGTGGCTAAAGATTGATCGCGTGCCGATCCAGTAGTATCGTTAACTCAACCCCGACTCCTCCTGTTAACTTGTTGGAGGCAGTCGTATGCACATCACCAAAACACTCGCCACATCATTGCTTCTCATTATCGTTCTGTTTGCACCGTCGACCAATTCAGCCGCGCATGCAAAGGTGAAGAAGCGCGACGGCGGTCCGCTGAAACGCGCCGAACTGAAGGAAGCAGAGAGTCGGCTGAAGGAGATGGGTTACCAAACGGGGCCTGTCGACGGCGTGATTGATAGCGCGACGCAACAAGCGCTTGTTACGTTTCAGAAATGGGAAGGCCGGAAAGTTACGGGACGGCTGACACGCGCCGAGTTCAACGCGATTCGCGACGCCACAGCACCACGACCGAAAGACCCTGGCTATAAGCACGTCGAAGTCGATCTCGATCGACAGGTGCTTTTGTTAACCGATGAGGATGGTGCGGTGTCGATGATTCTTCCAGTGTCAACTGGCAGCGGCGAACATTACAAAGAGAAGACCATGAGCGGCCTCGCTTACACGCCGAGAGGCCGGTTCAAGATCTACGGCAAGATTGAAGGATGGCGGAAGTCGCCACTCGGTCTGCTCTACTATCCCAACTACTTCAGCGATGGCCTCGCCATACACGGCAATCCTGAAGTTCCGCATACTCCGGCCAGTCATGGGTGCGTTCGGATTCCGATGTCGGCAGCGAAAGAAGTGAGTGAGCGACTAGAAATCGGTACGATCGTGCTCATCTACGACACGCAATCATTTGTTTCCGCGAAAGAATGGGTTCAATGAGATGTGGTCTAAAACAGCCTGCGTAGCAAATTGAACAGTACAGTCAGCGCGACTGAAACGAGCAACATCGAAACGATCGGAACGTAAACTCGCACATTCCCGCTCTCGTAACGAATATCCCCCGGCAACCTCCCAAACCAACTCAACCCACCCGAGTAGATCAACAACCCCACCACGATAATAAAAACCCCACCAACAACCCCCACCAACCCCACTGACCTATCCATAACGGTACCTCTGTTCGAACCTAAGCCTAAAAGAGCCACAGATTCACACAGATAAACACAGATCGAACCGTTTTCATCTGTGTAAAATCCGTGGCTCAAACTCATTTTAAGAACCGCCGAAGATACCTCCAACCTTCCCTGCTACGTCGCCGAACGTGTCGGCCATGCCGCCGCCGGCGCCGCTGAGTACATTATCGACCTGTCCCGCCAGTGGCGCGGGCAACTTCTCCTTCAAGAAGCCCGCCACCGTGTTAACGGCAGAACGCGCTTGGTCCTCTGAGATTCCGGTCTTCTCGGTGATGCGTTTGATTAGTTCGTCCATTTGTTCTTCCCTCCCTTTGTGACTGATTTTCCGAAACACACTATTACACTGACGATCCGCGAAGCAACGACTCGAGGTCTTTCGTTGCCGCATCGACAGCACGCTTCGCGTCGTCAACCGTCTTCGCCACTTCCTGCAACTCTTCGGCAACGCCGCGCGCACGTCGAGTCGCAGCTTCAGACGCTTCAGTTGCCTTCTCCAAAAGCTGCTCTACTTCGCGTCTGTGCTTCTCCGCTTCCTTCACCTCCGCATTCGCCTTCTTCTGCGTCGACTCCAAACTCTGCGCCCGCGCACGCGCATCGCTGAGCGACTTCTTCGCGTCCTGCAACGAAACTTTCGCGTCGGCAATCTTCGCCCGGCGAACCTCTTCGAGCCGTTTCACGTTAGCGGCCGTCGACGACTTGCGCGACGGAGCGACCGGTTTCGGTTCGTCGTCTTCGATCGCACTCGCGCTCGACATCAACGAAGCGAGTGAGTCGAAACTCGGCGGATCAAGATCTTGAGTCAGCCGTCCGGGTCTTGGACCATCCGAAAGCAACCCGTGGGCCGACATCGCCTCGAGCGTCGTCGTAACGCGACGCAGCGTATCCGGCGACGCATTGCTGCCCGCATCCTCCAACAACTCCGTCGCCAACTCTGACAAGTGGACCAGCGCTTCGCGTCGCGCATCGAGCGAGTCGCGCATGCCCGCAACCTTGCCGGCGAGGCGCAACTTCTGCGCGGGACGAAGCCGTCTACCAGTCGCCATCAACTGATCAAAGGCCTTGCGATGGTTCCAGTAAAGCTGGTTCACTGTCCACGCCGAGATCGGAGGCTTGGCCAGCAACTTTACGCGGTCGGCATCGTTCCGGCGGCCCTCCTTCTTCAGCCGCGCGGCGAGGGTGTTGCGCGCACTGGTAAACTCTGCCAGCGGTAACTGGAACAGGCCGTCAATTTCATCATCAAGATTGTTCTTCATCGGATCGGAGTTTACACCACAGGAACTTTGTCGCGCGCACTGGAGTCTAAGCCGTTCATGACTGCAACTGTGTTCAAATTCTGCCTGGCTGCGATCGTCATCTTCAGCTTTAAGTCAGCGCACGGACAAACTCTCTCAACGTGTCGCCCTTCACCACCGTTGCCAGCGAATCCGAAACCTGGTGTGAATAGCGTTGCGTTCAGCACGTCTGGCCAGGACGCAAAGGTGAAATTGTGGGACACTTCTGAGTGGCACGAAGTGCGGAGCATGTCGATGGCGCGCGCGGATGCGGCTTTGAACGTCCCGAGCACTGGCCTGACTTTCAGCCATGATGGAAAACTGATAGCAGCAGCCGACAGTGGCTTCGATCAAAAGCAAACGAGTTATGTGTACCTGCAGGCGGTTGTGTGGAAAGTGCAGACCGGCGAGAAGCTTTGGACCATCGACGGGCACAAGTTCGACATCAATGGCCTGACATTTACGCGAGACGATAAGCTTTTATTGACCGGCAGCGTGGACAGGACGATCAAGTTCTGGGACATGAAGACCGGCAGTGAAACACGCACGATTTCGATGCCTTCAAACTAACCGCATAAATCAAATGAAAACTCAATCACTCGTTCCGATGCTCTCCGTCGCTGATGTTGAGCGCTCAATCGCTTTCTACAGCCATCTTGGTTTCGAGGTCGCCAACAGCTTGCGTGTGAAGGCGAAACGAAGCCGTCGTGGGCATGGCTTCAATCAGGTGATGCGGCGTTGATGCTCGCCGCGAGGTCTGAACCGGTTGCAGACAAACACACAGTCCTCTTCTATTTCTATGCCGAAAACGTCGAGGCAGCACACGGATCACTCGTCCAAGCCGGCCTTACACCCAGCGCGATCGCCACGCCTTTTTATGCACCGCAGGGTGAATTCGAGCTTGTTGATCCGGACGGATACATCGTCATGGTCAGCCACTGTGATTAGTACGCAATCGCACCGATTTGTCGCTCATTCGCTGGTACGCTGCTAGCGCTTCCCCTGGCAAATTGAGGTTCTCCCGCGCGTTCACGGAACGTCATTGGCGTTCTGTTGAACAATTCTGTCTAAGTCGAGGGATGTATGAAAACAAAAACACTCGTGATGCTCGTGGTGCTACTGCTCTTTGGGATAGCGGTTTTCAGTCCCGGCACAAATGCACTCGCACAAGGAGAAGGATTAGCAGGTCGCACGATCACGGGAACCGTCTACTTTATCTCTGGCCGCAGGCCGGGTCTGTCGTTGCCATTCAGACTGGTCATCAATCGCATCACAACTCCGGAAGAAGTCAGTCAGCTCAACTCAGCGCTTCAGGCTGGTAAGCAAGACGAACTCTTGCGAACACTGTCGGGCCACGAAGCGGGACGAATTCAGATCGGTTCGAGTGTCGGCGTGCCGGCTAATGCGATACTGGTTAACGATCAGGGAGATGGTCGGACGAAGATAACAGTGATCTTTCAACGAAATCTGCGGTTTTCTGAGCTGCGTTTTGGAGCGCGGTCGGTGGATTACCCATTCGGCTACGCAGAGATGTACGTGGGCCGTGGAGAGAACGAAGGGATGTTTATACCGGCCGCGCGTGTTCGTTTGCGCGACGGCAACACGTGGGAAGTTGAAGACTTCGGAACGTTCCCTGCGAGATTGATGGGCCTGCAGGTACGTGGTCGTGGCTCGGTGGGTTAACAGTTTTGAATCAAGCGGATATGTTCCGCTCAACAAGGAGGGTATCGATGAGTAAACAGCAGTTAGTTAGATCTGCACCTATCTGGATGTTGGCTGCACTACTCGTGTGCGGACTCTGGGTTGTTGCCGGGAAAGCCGGCATGAGATTTCAGGAGCAGAATTCCAACCAGAACAGCAACAGTAACACCGGCAGCTCAACTAGATCGCAAAACGCGAACAGAAGCAATCGCAACTCGCGCAACAGTAACGCCATGGGCGAACAGACCGGCATGGGAAACATGGCTACATCGGACCACAACTTTCTCATGGAAGCGGCAATGGGCGGCTTGATGGAAGTTGAACTGGGTCGCGTGGCTGCGCAACAAGGCACGAGTGAAGCGGTGAAAACATTTGGTCAGCGCATGGTCGACGATCATTCGAAAGCGAACCAGGAACTGATGAACTTGGCGCAGGGCAAAGGAATCACGTTGCCGACTACGCTGGACGAAAAGCATCAGAAGGAACTGACGAAGATGTCGGCTATGACTGGCGCCGAATTCGATCGCGAGTACACGAAGATGATGGTGAGCGATCACCGCAAGGACGTGTCGGAGTTTGAGAAGGAAAGCACACGCGGTACTGACGCTGATCTGAAAGAGTTCGCGACCAAAACGCTGCCAACGCTCCAGGAACACCTGAAGCTGGCAGAAGCACTGCCGGGTGCTAAAGCTGGCGGCAGCATGAACAACAGCATGAATAGCAACAGCGGCGGTTCGCGCAACAGCAACATGAGCAACCGTAACCGCAACGGCAACTCAAACAACTCGAACCAGCCCTAGTTTTAGGCGCGAAAGGCTGATTAGCCACAAAGAGGCACAAAAAACACAAAAAGGTCCTAAGCTCTTTTGTGTTTTTGTGCCTTATTGTGGCTAAAAATGCAGATAATACTTCTAACACTGATAAGTTTGACTTTCCAGACCGCGGCGCCGACGCCGTACCCGACGCCGAACTTCAATGCGGCGAGTTATGTTCCAGCGGCGAGAACTGGGAAGACCGTGACGGTGAGTGGGGAGAATCTGGCGGAGAAGATTCAAGCGGCTCAGGATGATCCGGCTGTGGCAACAGTGAGAATCGAAGGTGGTGGATCGATCACGAAGCAGGTCACGCTGCGCAAACACACCATCTTTGACAGCTCTACTTACTCCTGCGACGTGCAGGGCATAACGGATCAGGGGCAGTTCCTGGTGGCTGACGGCGTGCTGGTTGAAGGTACGTGGCGAATGCCGAAGGTGCTGCTCGATTACTTCAAGTTTGGCAACGGCAGAAATTTTCAAGACCCATACTTACTGAAGGTCCAGGCGCTTACGGCGGAACAATTGGCCGGCACCGGAACCACGATCCTCGAGCCCACGTACGTCAACGGTCCAAACCCGGCCATCGAAGTCTTCCAGGCATTGGGCGACACAATCGGCTCGCACACCGGCGCATCTCGCAACATCGCCGTAATCGGGTTTCACATCAAAGGCAGACAGAAAGTTTACGACGGCGGCGTCAGGTCGACGATCCTGTTTGGTAACTGCACACACTGCACCGCTCAGAACAACTATCTCGAAGACACCGCGTCGATCGGAATCACGCTGGGCGGTTCAGCACTGGAGAAAAACAACTATTCAGATCAAGGACTGTTCTGGCACAACGTCACCTCAGGAGTCGCGGCCGCTAACATGGCCGCGATCAATTCAGAGAATCTACTCGTCGTCGAGAACTACGTTCGCCGTCCAGGTCATCACAATCCACAGTTTGGCGGCGGTGTGTGCGGATTCGATCTTGAGACAAACAGCGCCGCCGATCACAGTAAGAACATCAGCGTCTACAACAATCTGATGGACTACGAAGATGCCGGACTCGAATCCGCCGGCAACGCGTTATGCCTGCAAGATCCTTACAAAGGACCAAACCACGGCAAAGTGATCGCGGCAAACAACGTTTTGATCGGAGGCCGCAGCGAGCACTCGAATCATCGCTACCTGTCGAACGGAATGTTCCTCGTCAGTTTGAAGCAGTGTGAGATCGTCAATAACTATGTCTTCCGCACCGGGCAGAATGCGTTACAGGCGTATTACCTGTACGACTGCCTGGTCCAGGACAACGATTTTGAGTCAACCGGAGGCGGTGGGAATTCAACAATTATGCTCACCGGCGTGGCGAATTCCGTCTTTCGTCGAAACCACTACCACGCGCGACCCGGCGTAACCATCAACACGCAAGCTGGAATTATCGACAAGTGTGGCAAAGAAAATGTCTTCGAAGACAACCGCACAAACGGCGCCGTGACTCCGCAGATCACAGTCTGCCAGTAAAACTACTTGCCATTATTTACGACTCTGCTGTACGTCGAGTAGACGCGTATGAGGCGTTCGATTGCGGAAGGATCACTGCGCGCCAGAAGCGTGATCAACTCGTCGCGCTCACTAAGCAACGATACAAGGTTCTCACGCTGTGAAGGTGTGAACAGAGTTCCGCTGTCGGTATCGACCTGCCGGCGCAAGGTTGTATAGAAGTCGCTGGTTAACTGACGTGCCGGTTCAAACTGTCCGCGCTGCACATCAATCACTGCGGTAGCGAGTGTATTGTGTAGTTGGGTTAGACGAACGGCACGTTGCGCGGCATCTCGTTGTTCGATGGCCGCATCGGTTTTGAACCACATCGGAACGAACCCGAGCAAGAAGAAACCGAGCGCGATCGTCGCGTATAGGGCAACACGTTTCCAGGGGATCGCAAGTGCCGCAATTTCCGGACTCAAAACGTTGCTCTTACTGGGGGCGTGTTGCCCTACCGCTCTCATTATTCTTCCTTTCTGTCTCAGCCTTGAAAGAAGAAGGACTACGACCGCCGGACCTCACGAACCCAACTCTCGATCCGGCAACCAGACGCATCGTAGTCCGAAGCGGCGCCGTTATGAATCCGTATAAACACAGAGCCGAGTGAGTGATTACCCTTATTAGGTAGAAATACCTATCGGTCTGAGTGTTGGCACCGATGTAGCGAACGATTGATTGCCCTAACATCCGAACGGCATCAATCCAGAAGGGGTAAACACATGCAAAGTAGAGAGAGTTTCATTCGTCCAAGATTCCTACTACTCCCGGTCGTTCTCATCGTGTGTTCGATGGCCAATGCGCAGACTGCCGCCACTACACCGCCGCCTCCGCAGGAAGTCGCAACCGTCACGAACACATCAGCAGCCAAAGCGACAAAGCCGAATCTGCCGGTGTTTGATGATTACCGCGGCGTGACGATCGGCATGACCGATAAGGAAGTGCGTTCCAAGCTCAACAACATCAAGAAAGGCGACCGTCAGGATCTGCTGAATTTCTCAGAGCATGAATCGGCGCAGATCTATTACGACGACAAAGGTAAGGTGACCGCGATTTCGATCGATTACTTCGGCGATACCGGTAACGCGCCAACGCCTGAGTCAGTGCTCGGTACAACGATCGAAGCCAAGCCAGACGGATCGATGTACCAACTGAATCGCTATAACGACGCGGGCTACTGGGTTTCGTACAACCGTACCGCCGGTGACAAACCGATCATCACGATAACAATGCAGAAGATGTAGCCACGAAAAGGCACAAAAAGCACATAAGCGTTTAGGCTTTTGTGCTTTTTGTGGCTAAAATTTCAGTGTGGGTATTCGAGGCAAATTGTTGCTTCTCGCCGCCGGCATCGCGGTGCCGCTGGTGCTGGTCGGCACGCTCGATCTCCGAAACATGTGGCTGCTGAGTCGCTCTCAGTTGAACGACTCCGTCAAGCAACAAGTCGATCTCGCCTCCGTCGCTCTCGAACGCTGGCTCGACAATCAAAAGAAGGCGCTCGATGCGATCGCCGCGCTCGCCGGTGATAAAGACACAAGCACTCCCGCCATTCGAGAGAACCTCGAAAGCGTCCTGCGCACACGACCTTTCTGGCTTGATTTACGCATTACGAACTCTGCGGGAACAACGCTGATGTCGCAGCCTTCTCGCCGAGAAGTTCTGCCTAACGCGCTCACTGACTATCTCGTTTCGGAAATGCGCGAGCGGAATTCATGGGCCGTCGTCACCGATCGCACAATCGACGAAGCGCGCCCAATCGTCGTCATCGCCGTACCGACTGAAAAGGCCGGCGCTGTGATTGCGCGCATTGACGGCGCGGCGATCAATCAACTCTTCGACAACATCGAGCTCTCACCGCAAGTCGTCATCTCAGTGATCGATGCCGATGGCCGTGTTCTTTATCGACGTCGTGGATCCGAAACGTCTTCCGAAGCCGACGTAAGCTGGCCGCCGCTCTCTTCAGTAATCACGAATGAACGAACGAATGTCGTCGAGCTGACCAGTCCCATCGATGGAGTCAAGCGCGTGTACGGTATGGCACATGTGCGAGAAACCGGGCTCGTCGCCATGATCGGTATTCCGAGTTCGACGTTGTATGAGCCGGCCCGCCGCCGTTTGATTCGTTACGCCGTGACCGGACTCATCGCGTTGCTGCTGGCGATCGCGGCGGCGCTCGTGATCGAGCGAAGTATTGTTCATCCTGTGCGGCGGCTGCGTGCGACGTCGCAGCGTTTGGGTGGAGGCGATCTGACCGCGCGAGCACCACGGCTGGGCGGGGGCGAGATTGGCGATCTGGGAACAGCCTTCAACACGATGGCGACGCAAATAGCCGAGCGTGAAGAACGACTGAAGGAACTGGATCGACTGAAGTCAGAATTCGTCAGCAGCGTTTCTCACGAATTGAAGACGCCGTTGACGACGATCAAACTTTTAGCGCACCTGCTACAACGAACTGATCTGACTGAGGATGAAAAGATCGATTACGCAAAGACGATCGCGATCGAGTGCGATCGGCAAATCGACTTCGTCGGGAATCTGCTCGATCTGTCGCGCATCGAATCAGGAGCTTACAAACTGCGCAAGACGCGCGTCGACGTGCGCGAGTTGATACGTTCCTGTATGGACGTCGAACGACATCGCGCGGAATCGCTTGGCGTGACGTTAACAAGTAGCATTCCTACGCGTCTGCCTGCGGTTACCGGCGACTACGATGCGCTTCGAAGAGTGATTCGCAATTTGATCGATAACGCGATCAAGTACACACCCGCGAGCGGCCGCATCACTGTTTCCGCTCAGGTGATTGACGACCGGCTGGCGATCAGTGTGAGCGACACCGGCAAAGGAATTCCCGACGGAGATCTTCCACATGTATTCGAGAAGTTTTACCGGGCCGAAGCTGAAACTGAAGATGGTGCAACAGCGCCAGGTGTTGGTCTCGGCCTGTATTTAGCGCAACACATCATCTCTCAACTGGACGGCGAACTGACCGTTGAGAGCAAACCGGGCCGAGGCGCGACGTTCACTGTGCTTCTGCCTCGATCGATCGACGACGACACCGCCAGCGCGGAGAGTGAGGAGGACGCCGATGTCAAAGCGCTTGTTAGTAGTTGACGATGAGCCAAACCTCCTGCGCGCGGTGGCCGCGTGTCTGAAAGCGGAAAACTACGAAGTAAGCACGGCGCGCAGCGGCCACGAAGCTCTCCTGCAATTGGCTGAATCAATCCCCGACCTCATCATCAGCGACATTCGCATGCCCGGCATGGACGGATACAAACTCGCGAGACAGTTGCGCGGTGCTCCGAGAACAGCACTCGTGCCGATCGTGTTTCTCACTGCGAAAGATGAGACGGCGGATCGCATCGAAGGCTTCCGCGCCGGCATCGATGCTTATCTGACAAAGCCGTTCGAGCCTGATGAATTGATTGCAGTTGTCAACGCGATTCTGCACCGCGTGGAACGAACTCATTCGCAAATCGCACGACTGGTTAGTTCCGGTGGTATTGAAGACGCGTCAGTAACTTTTCAGGACGAAGCGTTGACTGATGCTGAGAGCCGCGTGGCGGTGGCCGTTTCGCGCGGTTTATCGAATAAAGAAATCGCGGCCAAACTCGAGATCAGCGTGCGGACTGTCGAGAACCACATCAGTCACATACTCGATAAGAAAGGTTTCAGCAATCGAGTTGAGATCGCGCGCTATGTTTTGGAGCAGCCGCAGAAGCGCACCCGATAGCGACTTTCTACAAACATCTGAATCCTACCCACGGCCAGTGGGTGGATCATTCAGATCCTTTCTACGTGAACCTAAGCAGTGACAGTCGAATCCCACCAATGGTAGTTGGTGGATTGTTCACGTATGTCTGCAAAAAGGATCTGAACAATCCACCCACTACCGTGGATGGGATTACCGTACGAATCCGAGAGTGCTTGTAGAAACGAATTTTGAATCTATCCACCCACTTCCATGGGTGGGATTTGCGACTATTTGTAAAGCACGCGATAGGTGAAATCACTCACGCTCGCTAGGTGGTAAGACGGATGCAGAGATGTTGTAGTTTCCTTACGATGATTCTGCTCAATCACGATGTGATTGTTGACTGCTCGAAAGAATAGCTGGGCGAGCGTCAACGCAACGAACAATCACATCTAGCCCGGACAATTGAGGCGCCGCCAGGCGCCTCAATTTGTAATACAAGATCAATTCCGCGAGTCGATGGTCAAACAACAGATTTCCGAAAGTGTAAAAAGATTCGTCAGAGAGCAGATTCAAACCGTTCCCAAGTTGGAGGTGCTTCTGCTGCTGCATCGCGAGCCAGCGCGGCCGTTTACGCTTGCCGAAGTCGCCAACGAACTCGGTTTCGAGCCCGACACTGCCTGGGAACAGTTGGCGGCACTCGAGGCAATCGGACTGATCGAAAATTTTGACAAGTCGAATTACCGGTACCATCCAGCCAACGAAAGACTCCGGTCCATCGTCAACCGCCTCGCCATTACGTATCGGAAGCAGCGTGTTCCGATCCTGAGTGCAATCCTGGCAGAGAAGCCCAATAAGGCCCGCCGCTTCGTCGAAGCATTCAAATGCGCACGCAGCAACGACTGAAGTCAGACCATAAAAAAGCACAAAAAGCGCAAATTCGGTTGTGCCGATTTGTGCTTTTCGTGCTTCTTTGTGGCTAGAATCCGAATGCAGATGAAGTTAACTGAGCTCTCGCGCAGATGGAGTGATCGTTGGCGCAAACTGAATTTTGCGCTCCTGCGGCTGTTCCTGCGCCTCGTTCCTTCAGAAAGTCACCGCGTTTTTGCTGTCGCTCTGGTTGCTGGAGCGTTGTGCGGACTCGCGGCAGTTTCATTTCATCTCGGCATCATCTGGGCTGAAGGCAAGTTGATTGACCGTGCATTCACGGTTGCGGGCAGGTCATGGATCTGGTGGACGATTCTGATTCCGACCGCCGGCAGTCTGATTTGTGGAGCGATCCTTCAGTATGTGATTCCGGGTGCGCGAGGGAGTGGCATACCGCAAGTGAAGGTCGCGTATGCAGTGCGAGGCGGACGAGTTCCCTTCACCGAAGCACTCGGAAAGTTTGTCGTCGGCATATTACAGATTGGCAGCGGCTCATCGCTTGGACGTGAAGGACCAACCGTGCAGATCTGCGCCGGCGTCGCGAGCACCCTCGGCCGAGCGGCTGCACTTTCTCGCGAAAATCTCAGACGACTGTTGCCCGTCGGCGCGGCTGCCGGAATCGCCGCCGCTTTCAATGCTCCGATCGCGGCGGTCACATTCACGATCGAAGAAGTGGTCGGAGATTTGGACCAGGCAGTATTAGCCTGGATAGTCGTCGCAGCGGCTGTGGCGGCGGCGGTTGAGCGCGGCATTCTCGGGGAACATCCCGTGTTCACGATTGCCAGAAACTATGGGTTGGACCATGTTTCTTCACTGCTTACTTATGCTGCCCTCGGCATCGCCGCGGCTGCTGTCTCGTTGATCTTTACTGAGTCGTTGCTTGGTCTGCGCAAACGTTTTCAGCGGATGACGATAATTCCGGCATGGATGCGGCCCGGTGTTGGTGGACTGATGACTGGTGTGCTCGCGGTGGTCGCGTTCGCCACACTTAACAAGCAAGGCATCACGGGCGGCGGCTATAACACACTTTCCGAGGCGCTTTCAGGCAGCATCGCTATTCGAGCTCTGCTCGTGTTGTGTGCTCTGAAGTTAGCGGCAACCGTTTTCTCTTACGGGACCGGCGGCGCTGGCGGCATCTTCGCACCGGCACTGTTTATCGGGGGCACGTTGGGTGGCGTGTTTGGTTATGTCGATCGGTTTGCATTGCAGCACAGCAGTTCCGATGTCGGCGCGTTTGCGCTTGTCGGTATGGGCGCCGTGTTTGCGGGTATTATTCGCGCGCCCATTACTTCGGTTTTGATCATCTTCGAGATGACAGGCAGTTACGGGTTGATTCTTCCGCTGATGATCTCAAACATGACCGCTTTTGCGCTCGCTCGTCATTTTCGACCGACACCGATTTACGAAGCGTTGTTACACCAGGACCGAATTTATCTTCCGCACCGTGGCGCTCGAGTGTCTCATGCGTTGGAGCAGTTGCGAGTTGGAAATGCGATGACGAGAGATCCGGTTACGATTTCGGCAACGGCGTCGATTGCAGAGGGGCTGCGACAGGTTGAAAATGATGATTTCTCCACGTATCCGGTCGTCTCGAACGGGCACACGTTTGTCGGCTTCGTTACTGAGACTCGTCTGCGTCGCACCGCTGCTGAAGGTGGACGCGACCAGGCCGTGGCGACGGTGGTCCAACCTTCGGCGAGAATGCAACCGAGCGACACGCTCGTGCGCGCAGTTGTGACGATGGAAAAATCCGGTGCGCGGCAACTCGGCGTCGTAGATCCGAGCGATGGCGATCGTTTGATTGGACTCTTAACAATGAGCGACATCGTCCGCGCCCACGCACGCGCCGTCATGGACGCCGATGACGTCGATCACACGCAGCAACCTTGAAACGTCGAACCCGCTCCCTGAAAACGCCGAAGGCGTTCGCTAATTGGAGCCCATGGTTGGAGCGGCAGCGACAACCTTGGGTAAACTGACCAAAAATTTCTTAACCCTGAAAAGGGTTCGTCAACCGCCGAACCCTTTCAGGGTTTCACATGGTTTTAAAATGTATTCCCAGGGTTCTCGCTGCGCTCGAACCGTGGGCTGAAATTAGCGAACGCCTTCGGCGTTATTTGCTCCACTCACCCGATCACAAGACGAGGATTTGTCTCGCTGTTGCATCCGCAGTGGTCCGGTTGATTGTTCTCCATCCGAATCGGATACGATGAAGGAATGGACAAATGCTTATATTTACATTATCAAAGTAGCGCCTCATTATCCCATGGAAACAACTTGATGATTTTGGACTCATAACCAAGATACGACTTGGTCATGCGACGTTTTGGCTTGAGCCGCAATCTCTTCCATCGCAAATGTTTGTATTGCGCGCGTATTCGATCCTCTTCAGAATCGAATTCAGTTTCTCGCTTCAAGTTTATTTGGCAACAACGCGACCTGTACTATAGTGAGAACTTCCCACTTCAACAACGGAGCAGCTTGCTATGAAGAGCTTTCGCAAAGAACTGTGGTTTAACGTGCCGACGAGGCGTGCGTTTATCAATATCACGAGGCAGGTTGAGGAGTGCTTGCGCGAGAGTGGCATCGCAGAAGGGTTAGTGCTCGTGAATGCGATGCACATTACGGCGTCCGTTTTCATCAACGACGACGAAAGCGGTCTTCATCACGATTACGAGACGTGGCTCGAGCAACTCGCACCGCACGAACCTGTCAGCCAGTATCACCACAACAAGACCGGCGAAGATAATGCTGACGCTCACATCAAGCGCCAGGTGATGGGCCGCGAAGTCGTCGTTGCGAGCACGCGCGGGAGATTGGACTTCGGTCCATGGGAACAGATCTTTTATGGCGAGTTTGATGGTGGACGTAAGAAGCGCGTGCTCGTGAAAATCATCGGCGAGTAACAATCTCGTTGACATCTCTTCAGAGTGATCCGAAAATACCGCACGTTCCAACGACCTGCGAAAGCGGACGTCCAGACGTTGTTCTAAATCTTCACCGTCGGTTGAGAGTTTAAGAAGTCTCAATTTTCCCCTGAACCACCCGCGGAATAAGTTTGCGGAGAAAAATGAATCCACACACTGGCCTCTTCACAAGCTTCAATCGTGTTGTATTTGTACTCGGAGTTGTCTTTCTAATTTCAACTCTCGGTGCCGTGATCTTTGTTGCCGCAAGCAGTAACGATGGCATTCCACCGGCGATCCCTTTAGCGGCAACTGCTACGGACACATCGGCGAAGGCCCAAATTGCGCACCGGTTCGGTGAGTTACCGCTGAGCTTTGAGATCAATAAAGGCCAGACTGACGACTCAGTCAAATTTCTCTCGCATGGGCCTGGTTATGATCTTTTCCTCGGGGCCAACGAAGCTGTACTCAGTCTGCAACAGCCTCAGGCAGTACTCCGCTTAAAGATGATCGGCGCAAACGCCGCTTCGCGTGTCGAAGGCGAAGAAGAATTACCAGGCAAAGTGAATTACTTCATCGGCAACGATCGTGAGCAGTGGCGCCGCAACGTTCCGACATATCGAAAGGTTCACTACACGAATGTCTATCCCGGAATTGACCTCGTGTATTACGGAAATCAGCGCGAACTCGAGTACGACTTTGTGGTGGGCGCAGGTGCTAATCCGAAACTCATAAGATTTAGCGTTGCAGGAGCAGAGCGTCTTCGGCTGGACCAGCAGGGCAACGTACTACTCGCCTTGAAACACGGCGAGGTTCGACTAAACAAACCGTTCGTCTATCAGCTTACTGATGAAGGCAATCGCAGCGAAGTAAAAGGCTCGTACGTAATCAATGGTAATGAGATCAGGTTCAAGGTACGCGGTGCTGATTCCGGCAAACCGCTGGTAATCGATCCCGTCCTTTCATACTCAACTTTTTTAGGAGGCAACGGCGACGATCAAGCTTTCGGAATAGCAGTCGACGCGCAGGGCAGCGCATATGTCACGGGCACAACCAATTCTTTGTTCCCGACAACGCCGGGAGCTTTCAATACCAATCCTCTTGATGGTGCATTTGTTACCAAACTCGACCCAACGGGCACCACGCTGATCTATTCGACATTTCTCAGTGGCAGAGAACACGGCAGCGTTATTGTCGGCGGCTCTCCTTCCACGGGTTCAACTGCGATCGTCGTAGATTCGTCCGGCAATGCTCACATCACTGGCGTGACGTCGGCTTTGGACTTTCCGGTTGTTAATCCCTTAAAGACAAGCGGAATTTTTTTCAAGACTACTAACGGTGGATCAGCCTGGAGCAATAACAACGCTGCCCCATCTGAAGGGCTAAACTGCCTGGCTGTTGCCCCTTCGAATCCGAACGTAATTTATGCGGGAAGTTTTCAGGGCGTCTATCGCAGCACTGACGCCCGCGCGATCTGGACCAAGACATCGACAGTAAACCTTCCTGACAATCCGTCAATAAATACCTTAGCGGTAGATCCCACCAACCCATTAATCGTTTACGCCGGATCTGAAGGTCTATTCAAGTCAACGGACGGCGGGAACAACTGGAGCCCAAGCGCACCTTTCACCGGCATCGTTCGAGCGATTGTGTTTGATCCAACAACACCCTCGACGGTTTATGCCGGGACAAGCTCTGGTTTGTTCAGAAGTAACGACAGCGGCAACACCTGGAACGGGATAAACACCTTCGGCTTCCCCACCGATCGGGACATTCTCTCAATAGCGATCGATCCGACAGCGCGAACAACGATCTACGTCGGCACACTTGGCCACGGTCTCTTTAAAACTTCGGACGGCGGCACCAGCTGGATCCCTATCAATAACGGCATCACAAGTGGTTTCGGTACTAACTCGCGAGTCGTAGATGACGTCGTGATCGATCCTGCTAGTCCATCCACGCTTTATGTAAATGTCGTAGGGACCATCAACAAGAGTACGAACGGTGGCAGCTCGTGGGCGCCTTTGCACAACATCAACGTGGGGATCGGCATCAACGCGATGGTGGCGACGCCTGCCACACTTTACGTGGGCAGTGTTGGCCACGGCGTTATCAAAACTACGGACGGAGGCACTTCCTGGACCGGGGTAAACAATGGTCTCTGGACTGCGAACATTCGTGTCCTCGCCGTCGATCCCAGTAACTCGGCGGCTTTATATGCCGGCGGTAGCGAGCCGATTTTCTCCACAGACGCGTTTGTTTCCACACTGAACCCCACGGGCTCCGACTTGCTTTTCTCGACTTATTTGGGTGGTAGCGGTAACGAGACTGGCAACGGGATCGCAGTCGACGGCAGCGGAAATATATACGTCGCCGGTAACACGAGCTCCGAAAACTTTCCTACTCAAAATCCGTTTCAAGCTGGGCCGAGTCCAACAGAATCCGGTGGCAACGGATTTGTCACGAAGCTAAATCCCTCAGTCCCCTCGTACGTTTTTTCAACTTATCTGGGCGGCAGTGCAAAAGACGACGCAAACAGCATCGCGATCGATTCCGCGAATAATGTTTACGTCACTGGCAAAACTGTCTCCGCCGACTTTCCGACGGTTGTAAATACTTTTCAAACCAAGCTTGGTGACACCGTCAATGGAGACGCATTCGTTACGAAGTTCAATAGCAGCGGCTCGTCACTAATTTATTCCACATATCTTGGAGGTAATGGCTCTGACAACGGTTCCGGAATCGCCGTTGACGTCTCCGGCAACGCCTACGTTACGGGCCAGACTTCTTCGACAGACTTCCCTACCGCTAATCCGATCCAGGCGACTAGCGGTGGCTCGGGCGACGCCTTTGTCACGAAACTCAACAGTCAAGGATCAGCACTGGTCTATTCAACGTACCTGGGTGGATCCGAGATCGACGTAGCTCGCGGAATAGTCGTCGATGCGACCGGCAATGCATACGTAACCGGTCGCTCGAGCTCGTTGGACTTCCCTGTCGTTGCGGGCGCGATACGTACGAGAAGTGAAATCTACAAGAGCGTAGATGGCGGGGCCAGTTGGACCAACGACAATTACGGCTTGACGAAGTCCGCCGTCTTCCAGCTAGCAGTGCATCCGACGCAGTCCGGCACGATTTACGCGGGAACACCGGACGGCATGTTCAGAAGCACAAACGGTGGCAGGACCTGGTCGGCTATCAACAACGGTCTTGATAGTCGGAGAGTTAATGCGATAGTCATCGATCCGTTGACACCTTCCACGGTTTATACCGCGACAAACTTTGGCGTCTATAAAAGTCCTGACGGAGGAAATAGCTGGAACCTGCGCAGCAATGGAATGAGTAGTACCCGCGTCATGGGTTTGGCTATCGATCCTGTGACACCGGCCACGCTATATGCGGCAACTTTGGGTGGTCCAATTTACAAGACGACCGATGGCGCTAATAACTGGACCCAGACGGGAAGTGGAGGTCCCGTCGCGCCGTTTGCTATAGCAGTCGATCCGCACAACCCCACGACAGTGTATGTTACGGACTTCCTGGGTGCTGCCCCAGTTTTTAAAAGCACCAACGCAGGCGCCTCATGGCAAACTACTGGTCTGAATGACACCGGTAGTGGCTTGTTTGTCAAAGTCAGTCCGCACACGCCCAACTTAGTCTTCGCAACGATGAGCATCGGCGGCGTCTTTAAGAGTGTCGATGGTGGTAACAACTGGACGCCACTTCGATCTGACGCGGGAGAAATCGTTTTCGATCCGGTAGATTCATCCACACTCTATTTTGTTGCGAGTCCGATAGGAGTTCTCAAGAGCACGAACGGCGGACAAACCTGGACGCCGATAGCGAAAGGACTCAATGTATCGACAGCCTTCGCGCTCGCCGTTGATCCATTGAAGCCATCGACTTTATACATCTCCACTGCCTCGAGTGGCGATGACGATGCGTTCGTTACAAAAATTAATCCCTCCGGCAGTGCTCTCGTTTATTCGACGTTGATTGGCGGTATTCCCGGTCCTAATGCCACATCGAGTATTAACGACGAGGCTTTTGGCATCGCGCTGGATACCGCTGGTAACGCCTACATAACGGGCGGGACCAGCTCTCCGAACTTTCCCACTACTTCGAATTCTTATCAGCCTGTCAACCTGGGTTTTACCGATGTCTTCATCTCGAAGGTGACAATGTCGCACATCATCAGCGGTCACGTGTTGGATGGAGGCGGCGCGCCTGTGAGTGGAGCTGAAGTTGTTTTGAATGATGGTGCGTCGTTAAGCGTTGTAGTTACTGGAAGCGATGGTTCTTACGAATTTTCACACCTGCGCGAAGGAGGAAGTTTCACAGTAAGTGCGGCCAAGCCTCACTTCACGATGGCGCCTCCGAGTCAGAACTTCAGTAATCTGAACAGCAATCAAACGCTCGACTTTACCGCAACGCCGACCAACGCGCCGTTTTTCACGATCGGCGGTCAGGTAATCGACAACGGCATCGGGCTGGCAGGCATAACCGTGACACTCAGCGGCTCACAATCCGGCCTGAGAACCACTGACAACAACGGAAACTATTCATTCGAAGTGGCTGGTGGCGGCAACTATTCGGTGACAGCTTCAGTAGCTGCTCTTAGCTTTAATCCACCAAATCAAAGTTTTAATAACCTCAGCGCTTCGCAAACTGCTAACTTCGCCGCTTCGCGCCAGAGTTTTGTCGTAACTAATACCAACAATCACGGCACCGGCTCATTGCGCGAAGCGATAACAAACGCCAACGCCACACCCGGTGCTGACACGATTACGTTCAACATTCCTGGACCAGGAGTAAAGGTTATGGATCTGTTGACGCCGCTCCCGGAGATTACGGATCCAGTCGTAATCGACGCCACCACTCAACCCGGATACGCAGGTGCTCCGCTCATCGAGCTCAATGGCGATAACATCGCGTCTCAGAATGGACTGGTTATCACCGCGAGCAACACGACTGTCCGTGGCCTCGCGATTGGTGGCTTCGATTCCGGCATAGTGCTGCGCTCGTGCAACAACAATCTGATTCAGGGAAATTATATCGGCATCGACGCTAGTGGAACTCAGCCGCGACGAAACCATACCGGCGTTCTCCTGACTGACTCTTCAAATAACTTAATCGGAGGCACGACCGCCGCCGCGCGCAATGTCATTTCCGGGAACGATCAAGGAATCAATATCGAATCGCCCGGAAACACTGTTCAGGGTAACTTGATCGGAACGGACTTCACTGGAACGAAGAAAATTGGGAACTTATTCGGTATCAACGCCAATACTCCAAACACGCTGATCGGCGGCGTGACGCCAGGAGCGAGAAACGTTATTTCCGGTAACGGATCATCCGGTGTTTCACTCGGTGGCAGCGGAAGCAAGTTGCAAGGCAATTTTATCGGGACGGATATCACGGGAACTCAGCCTCTGAGCAATAACGGCGGTGGTGTTATTTCGGGAACGAACGCCCTGATAGGTGGAACTGTTCCTGAAGCGCGAAATGTGATCTCGGGCAACGTTGGATTTGGAAACGTTGTGCTTGGTGCGAGCCCGTTTGGGCCAGGCGCGATCGTGCAGGGCAATTACATCGGCACTGATGTAACGGGCACTCGAGCGCTTAGCCAGACCACAGGTTTCGGCATTGTGATTGTCGGCTCCAACAACTTAATTGGAGGTACGATCCCTGGCGCCCAAAATGTCATCTCCGGCAACATCAGCGGCATACAGGTCGGTAGTTTCAGTTCAGAGCCAGCGCAGGGAAACGTCATTCAGGGAAATCTCATCGGCTTGAATGCGCTCGGCACGGGACCACTGCCGAATAGTCAGTGGGGTATCGCTTTCATCGACGCCTTCAATAACGCAGTCGGCGGAATACAAAGCGGAGAGGCAAACAGGATCGCGTTCAACGGCGGCGAGGGTGTTATCAGCTTGAGCGGCACGCGTATCTCAGTCAGGGGTAATTCCGTGTTTTCAAATGGGAGGCTTGGAATTGATCTCGATGGCAACGGTGTCACTGCGAACGATCCTGCCGACGCGGATCAAGGCGCAAACAACCTACAGAACTTCCCCGTGTTGACGTCGGTGATGTCGGTTGGCAATAACACGACGATTCAGGGAACCTTGAACTCCACTCCGAACAAAACGTTCCAAATCGATTTTTATTCGAGTGCGGCGCTGGATGCATCAGGACACGGAGAAGGCGCGCTGTACATCGGCACCACGCCGGTAACTACGGACGCTAACGGCAACGCAACTATCAATGCGACGTTCGCTGTGCCTCTCGGCGAGGATCGAGTCGTGACGGCAACTGCTACCGATTCGGAGGGGAACACCTCGGAGTTTTCGGCAGGAGACGCAACCAGCGCAGTTGGAAACGTGCAGTTCAGTGTCAGTTCAATTCAGGTGAACGAAGATCTGGGCCTCTTGACGGTAACAGTTCTTCGTAAGGGCGGCAGCGCGGGTAGTCTGTCGATCGACTACGCAACCATCGATGGCACGGCTACGGCGGGACAGGATTACACCGCCACTTCCGGCACACTGACGTTTAGCGGCGGCGAGACGAGTAAGAGTTTTCAGATTCCGATTACGAACGATGCCGTCACCGAACCAGACGAAACGTTTACAGTTGAATTGAGTAATGCGCCCAGTCTTGAGGCTCTCGGAGCGCCGAGCAGTTTGCTTGTCACGATCCAGGATCGCACCACCGTGCCCGTGATCGCACCGGGAATTATATCTGTCATCGAAGGCGATACAGGTAGTACTACTGACGCGTTGTTCACCTTCAATCTATCCGCGGCGACTTCACGATCCGTCAGCGTTCATTATGCTACCGCGAACGGTTCTGCCACGGGCGGAGCTTCATGCGGTAATCAGGGCACAGATTACCAAACCACCTCAGGTACGATCTCGTTTGACCCCGGCACGACAGCGGTAACTATACCCGTCAAGATATGCGGCGACAGCAGTGCCGAAGCACATGAAACCTTCTCGATTGATCTTTCGAGCGCGTCTAACGCCACACTAGCGAACGGTCAAGCTTCCGGAACGATTATCGATGACGATTTTCTGGTGTTGCTCTTTGACGAATCAGATCCGAACCGGCCCGCAGCTCTCGACGCATTTTTCTTCGTCCGAGATCCTTTCCACGTTCTGCTTCCGGAGTGGTTTCCGACTGCCGGGACCGATCGGAATACGAGAGTGATGTTCTTCGTCCGCGGTCTTGAGCTTAATCCCGGTGAGGCGCCTTCTGCCGTGGAAGTTGGGATGGGAAATGGTATTGAATTCTTCGATGTGCCTGCCGAAGACGTGCGCGCAGTACCCGGTGTTGACTTCACGCAAGTGACGGTAAGATTACCGGATGGTATGGCTCCGGGCGCTTACTCGGTATTCATCAAAGCACACTCACGGACGACGTCGAGTGTCGGGGTTATTCAAATCGCACCATAGTCGAAAACGCATTCTTTCAGTAGAAATCGGGCACGTTTCCGCGACCATTGACGGGCATCGTTTAGCGGGTAAGGAGCATTATCCATGAACAACGTAAAGGCTTATTCCGCTGACGGTGAAACATTGCCGCTGCGCAAGACTACAATTCCACGTCGCGATCCGACCGAACGCGACGTGCAGATCGAAATCCTTTTCTGCGGCATTTGTCACTCGGATCTACATGCCGTGCGCAACGAGTGGGTCGAGTTTATGCCGACCGTGTATCCGATCGTGCCGGGTCATGAGATCATCGGCCGGATTACGAAAGTCGGATCGGCAGTGACGAAATTCAAGGTCGGCGATCTCGGCTCGGTCGGTTGTCTCGTCGACTCAGATCGAACATGCAAAGAATGTCAGGCCGGGCTCGAGCAGTTCTGCCCGAACAACATTCTTACTTACAACTCGCCTGATACTCATCTCGGCGGCGTCACGTACGGCGGCTACTCGGAAAGCATCGTCGTCGATGAACACTTCGTACTGCGAGTGCCTTCGAATCTCGAGCCAGCGGCTGCGGCGCCGTTGCTCTGCGCCGGCATCACGACATTCTCGCCGTTGCGTCATTGGAAAGCTGGACCAGGCAAGAAAGTCGGAATCGTGGGTATCGGCGGATTGGGCCACGTGGGCGTGAAGCTTGCGCACGCACTCGGAGCGCATGTCGTCGTGTTCACTACTTCTCCTGATAAGAAGGAGGATGCTCAGCGGCTCGGCGCCGATGAGGTTGTCATTTCGCGCAATGCGAACGAGATGGAGAAGCACGCCGGCAGTTTCGATTTCATCCTCGATACAGTCTCGGCCCAACACGACATCGCGGCTTATCTCGAACTGCTCGCGCGCGACGGCAATATCACGCTCGTCGGTGCACCGCCGCAGCCGCTCGCGGTGCCGGCCTTCTCGTTGATTGGTGGTCGGCACAGTTTGTCAGGTTCCGCTATCGGTAGTCTTGCCGAAACTCAGGAGATGCTCGATTTCTGCGGTGAACACAACGTCACGGCGGATGTTGAAGTGATTCCGATTCAGAAGGTCAACGAAGCGTACGAGCGCTTGCTGAAGTCAGATGTGAAGTATCGTTTCACGATCGATATGGCATCGCTGCGAGATGAATGATGTATGTCGTTAGACTTGAAACGTGACGTGCTGCGTCACATGGTTGCGACGGTAGCGTATCGCGGCGGCCTGGCAATTTCGGATGCGCCGCCTGGCTTCGCTACCTTCCGCGCTCACGAAACGACACGCACGCCTGGAGAGATCCTCGCGCACATTGGCGATCTGCTCGAAGGTTCGCTGCATCTGGTTCAGGGCAACATGGTCTATCTCGAGTCGGCGCCGCTGCCGTGGGAAGAAGGAGTTGCGCGTTTCTTCTCAGCAGTGAAGGGGCTTGATGTACATTTGGCGTCAGAAGCGCCGCTCGCGTGTCCGGTTGAGAAACTCGTTCAAGGACCGATCGGCGATGCACTCACGCACGTGGGCCAGCTCGTGATGTTGCGGCGTATGGCCGGAAGTCCGATTCGTTCGGCAGCTTATTTCACCGCCGAGATCATTCCCGGCGAAACATGACCTCAATCTTTCACCTCACGCTCTTTTGGCTGTATGAAGTAGAAACGAAGCACGACCAAGCCCGCGAGAGCAGCAACGCCCGTAAGCAGATCCAAACCCGAAATCCCCGACACGACCATCTTCCGCGCGATAACGAAGATCAGCACTTCAACCGCCGCGCTCGTGCGGTGAAACAGAAGCAGCAAAGCCAACTCCGCCGCAATCGCGACCAGCAAAATGTCCTGAATGATCTGATGTAACGCGTCGTACTCATTGGCCTGCCGCCAAAGCATCGGAACATCCCGAATAATGATCTCAACCGTTCCAATCGCCGCAGCCACAAGGATCAGAACCGCCAGAAACGTGAGGAAGAGGTGCACGGCATTACCGAGATGACGATCCAAAAATCGCTCGGGTGCAGTCTCGCCGCCGGTTCTCGCCTGGGTTTTCTCAGTTTTCGGCATCGTTAACGAGAATTTTCTTGAATGAACGATATAGGAAAGTAAAATACGCCATTACCTGCACTATGCCAATGCCGCGTCAAATTCTGGGTAAGTCAATTCAAGTCGCGCTCCTGACGTTGCTTGTCACGTTGTTCTGTCACGCACAGCCAGTGGCGCCGACAAGCGATGACTCACTTGCCCGCAGCGTCACGATCTATCGCGACACTTACGGCGTCCCGCACGTCTTCGGACGTACGGACGCCAGTACCGTCTTTGGCTTCGCTTACGCTCAAGCCGAAGATAACTTTTGGCGCGTCGAGGAGAATTTCATAAACGCGCTCGGCCGAGCTTCTGAGTTGTATGGCGAGAAGTCGCTGGGTGAAGATCGACTAAACCGTGCGCTCGAGATCCCGAAGCTCGCGCAGGAGGAATACGCGCGTCTCGATAAACACATGCGTATGTTGTGCGACGCGTTCGCTGCCGGGTTTAACTACTATCTCGCGCGCCATCCCGAAGTGAAGCCGCGTCTACTGACGAAGATCGAGCCGTGGTACACGCTCGCTTTCATTCGTTACAACTACTACCAGAACGGTTTCGCGCGTGACCGCAGCCTGCGAGGAGCGGAACAGCTTACAGCCTCGATCGAGAACGATCTGAAAGAGCACACCGGTTCCAATGGCTGGGTTGTTGGCCCATCGAAGAGTGCGAATGGTCATGCGATGCTGTTCATCAATCCTCACCTGCCGTTCTTTGGTCCAGGCCAGGTTTACGAAGGTCATGTCCATAGCGACGAAGGTTGGAACTTCACCGGCTACACACGCTTCGGCTTTCCGCTGCCGTATGTTGGTCACAACGAAAACGGCGGCTGGGTCAGTACAGACAATGCGGCGGACTTAACAGACGTCTACATCGAAACGTTTGACGATCCGGCTCGTCCGCTCGCTTATAAGTACGGCAAGGGTTATCGCCTCGCGACTGAGCACGTCGAAGAGATTCGCGTCAAGACCGCGACTGGACTCGAGACGCGCAAATTCACGATGCGCAAAACACATCATGGTCCGATCGTCGCGGCTCGTGCCGGCAAACTGCTCGCGCTGCGGATGGCCAAGTTTGAGTCGGATGGCTGGCTGCGCGAGTGGTACGAGATGACACGCGCGAACTCGCTCGCCGAGCTCAAGCGCGCGATGGCGCCGCTCAACATGTTGTTCGGTAATGTGATGTATGCCGACCGTCAGGGGAACACGTGGTATCTCTACAACGGCGCCGTGCCGAAGCGTGAGCCGCGTTTCGATTGGACCAAACCGGTAGACGGCAGCGATCCGGCTACGGAATGGCGGGGCTATCACACGATCGACGAGTTGCCACAACTCACGAATCCGAAGACTGGGTGGATGCAAAACTGCAATACCACTCCATTTCTGTTGACGAGCGAAGGCAATCCGGATCCGAAACAGTTTCCGAAGTACATGGTCCAGGAAGGTGACAACCCTCGCGGCGCGATCTCACGAGAGATTCTTGCGAGTAAAGCTACTTTCACTTTCGATGAATGGAAACGACTGGCGTTCGACACTCGAGTCCTAAACGCCGACAAGCGTCTGCCGGGTCTCATTGCCGCACTCAAGCAACATGCAGAGTTACGCGAGGTGTACGACGAACTCGTTCGCTGGAATCATCGCAGCGCGAACGACTCCGTCGCGATGACGCTCTTCAGTCTTTGGCACGAGCGTATGTTGCGAGATGAAAAACGGGATCCGGTCGCGGCGCTTGCCGAAGTTGTTGATACGCTGCAACGTGATTTTGGCACGTGGAAAGTCGCGTGGGGCGAGCTCAATCGTCTGCAACGTATTGACGAAAGCAAAGGCGAGGAGTTTCAGGATTCGCGATCGAGTCTTCCTGTTAGCGGTGTGAATGGCAACGATGGCGCCGTCTTCACCGTTTACGCCGCCCCTTCAAGCGGACAAAAGCGTCGCTACGGCGTTGCCGGCGGAACGTACATCAGCGTCGTCGAGTTTGGACCAACCATCCGCGCACTCTCAGTCCACACCTTCGGGGCGAGCGGAAATCCCGGCAGCCCACACTACATGGACCAGTCAGCTCTCTACACACGCGGAGAATTCAAACCCTCATGGCTCACCCTCCCCGAAATCCGCGCCCACCTCGAATCCTCCTACCACCCCGGCGAAGAACGGAAGTAAACCATTAGCCACAAAAAGGCACAAAAAAGCACAAGTGTAAGAACTAAGTCCTTCTCCCGGCGTCCTTCCATTTCAGCTTATGTGCTTTTTGTGCCTTTTTGTGGCGGAAGACTATATCCGGCGGTCGCGCGTTTGGGTGGGTTTTGTGATAATGTGAGGGTCTCCATGGTTGATGATTTCGGGTCGATGAAGTTCCTTCATCTTATTTCCATTTTTGCGCTCGTGTGTTTGGTCTCTGTATCAGTCTACGCGCAGCAGACTGAAGCTCAGACTCCCGTGGTGGTCCAGCCCGGGGCTCCGGGGCAACCGACTAAAACGTTGCCGCCCGAGACGCGCCCAACGTTGCCGGCCGCTACGCCGGCAGACATAGAGTTTATGCAGGGCATGATCATGCATCATGCTCAGGCAGTCGAGATGACGGCGCTCATCGACTCGCACACACAGAACAAAGAGCTCCGCACGCTCGGCGCTCGTATTAATAAATCGCAAGCGGCCGAAATGAGCTTCATGAAACGCTGGCTCATGGCGCGCGGACAGCCAACCACACACACGATGCACCACATGCCAGGCATGGACATGTCGAGCCACTCCATGCTCATGCCTGGAATGCTGACGCCGGAACAAATGGCGGCGTTAAGAAAAGCAAAAGGCGAAGAGTTCGATCGACTGTTTTTAACAGGAATGATTCAACATCATAACGGTGCGTTAACCATGGTGAAGGATTTATTCGACACGGCCGGCGCGGGCCAGGATGCTGAACTTTTTAATTTCGTCACCGACGTCGATACGGGCCAGCGCGCCGAAATCAGAATTATGCAAACGATGCTGGGCGAAAAACCTGAAGAGGAGAAACGATGAATCGAGTACACCACTTACTATTAGCTGTCATTATTTTGTGCTCGTGTTTTGGAATTCAAACGATCGCACAAACGCCATCGGCCTCGCCGTCGCCGGAGACCACCAAGAAAGAACAGGCCAATCCCTTCGCGCCTGAACCGGCTGGACCACTGCCGGCAGGCATGACCGGCGCGGACGTGAATGATCCACGCGCCAAATTGACGCCGGGATTTTTCAATGCCGGCGAAACGGCGATGGGCCTGAAGCATATTCTGCTCGTCAAGAAGCCCGCTCCATTTCAAATCAGCATGGACAATCCTGACGATCCGAGCGTGCAAAAGGCGTTGGGCCAGATGGGCAATCCCGCTCAAATGGCGAAGATGCCCAAGGGAGTGCAACTAGTTCTCGCGCAGCTCTCTTTTGCAAACTCCGATATCGCGTTTCAAGGCAATCACCTATTCCAGGGAAACTTCTACGGTCTCAACATCTACGACATCTCGAATCCGGCGAAGACAACTTTACTAACGTCGATGATCTGTCCGGGTGGACAGAACGACGTCTCGGTTTACAAGAACCTGCTCTTCATGTCAGTCGAGATGCCAAACGGGCGTTTGGATTGCGGCACGCAGGGATTCCCGCCCGCGCCACCTTCGTCGGCACCCGACAAAGACGGAAGGCCGGCGCCGCCGCCAGCGCAAAAAGATCGTTTTCGCGGCGTGCGAATCTTCGACATCACCGATATCAAAAATCCAAAGCAGGTCGCGGCGGTCCAAACTTGCCGTGGCTCGCACACGCATACGCTTGTCACCGATCCGAATGACAAGGACAACGTTTACATCTACGTCTCGGGAACGTCTTTCGTCCGTCAGAACGAAGAGTTGGCCGGGTGCTCGGGTGAAGCGCCGGACAAGGACCCAAACACGTCTCTATTTCGCATTGACGTGATCAAGGTGCCGCTCGCGTCGCCACAGGATGCGAAGATCATCTCGAGTCCTCGTCTGTTTTCTGATCCATCGAGCGGCAAGTTAAACGCTTTGACTAACGGCGGCTCACACGGCATGAATGGACCAGAAAAGCCTGCTGACACGAACCAATGCCACGACATCACCGCGTATTCCGCTATCGGACTGGCGGCGGGCGCATGTTCCGGAAACGGAATCCTGATCGACATCAAAGATCCAGCGAATCCGAAGCGCCTCGACGCCGTGAACGATCCAAATTACGCGTACTGGCACTCGGCGTCGTTTTCAAACGATGGCAAGAAAGTCGTCTTCACTGATGAGTGGGGCGGTGGACTCGGGGCGCGCTGTCGTGCGAACGACCCGAACAAGTGGGGCGCGGATTCGATCTTCCACCTCGAGGACAACAAGCTGAAGTTCGCGAGCTATTACAAGATGCCTGCCGCGCAGGGCGATAGTGAGAATTGTGTGGCCCACAATGGCTCGCTCGTTCCGATTCCCGGTCGCGATATCGAAGTGCAAGCATGGTATCAGGGCGGCGTCTCTGTCGTGGACTTCACTGACGCCGAGCATCCGATGGAAATTGCCTATTTCGATCGTGGGCCGATCAGATCAGACATGCTCGTGCTCGGCGGTGACTGGTCCGCGTACTGGTACAACGGCCACATCTACGCTTCAGAAATCGCACGCGGTTTAGATGTGTTTGAGCTGACGCCGACGAAGTTTCTGACGCAGAACGAGATCAATGCCGCGAAGACGGTTCACTTCACCGAGTTGAACGTGCAGAATCAGCAGAAGATCGAGTGGCCGCACACGCTGGTCGTCGCGAAGGCGTATCTCGATCAGTTGGAGCGTTCGCACGCGTTGACCGCAAATCAACTGGCGTCCGTGCGCCAGGCGATTCAGAGCGCGGAGGGTTCAAACCTACAACACGCGAACAAACTAACGAGTCTCGTGTCGTCGCTGGAAACGAGCGCGGCCACGGCGAAGAGCGCGGCAGACGCGAACCGCTTGCACGCGTTGGCGGAAATCCTTAGCAACCCGGCACGTTAAATTTTAAGGCGTGTTGATATCAACTGTAGGGGCGGCCCGCTGTGGCCGCCCTTTCTTTCACTTCACGCGCGTATCAACGGCGACCCAGTTCAACTCCCACGTTTGTCCGCCATCAGCCGAGAACGACTGCTCGAACCGGTACTGATCATCCGTAATTTTAATGATCACAAAATGTACGAAGATCGCGCGACCGTTGTACGTGTCCTCGTTATAAAATTCGCCGCGTCCATTTTTAAACTCACCTATCGCAGGCCGCGTCAACTGTCCGTCATTGATGTTTGCGAAATTCAAGTTCCACTGATGCGACTGCGGATTGTATAAACGCAGACTCATTCCTTCGATGCGCCCCGCTGGGCCATTAACTTTCAACTCAACGAGGTTGGCGCGACCGTCCAGGACTTTACGCACCTCCGTTGTGCCTTCATACTCCACCCAGTTTGTCGATCCACTCAAAGGACGTTGCAGACGTCGCAACTGCGTCTTCCACGTGCCGATCTCGAAATCGAAATCGTGCTGGCCGTCTCGCTGGTTAGTCTGGGCAAAGGCCGGAAACGCAATGAAGAGGATTAGAATAAACGCTCTCATGTCCTGAACGTAGTCCGCCGCAAAGTCTGCGTCAAGGAGTTACCTTGAGGTAACTAGCCCGAATATGAGAAATTCCAGCGATAAATCATGACTATGCGCAAATCAACAATCATCGCGATTGCAGTCTTTCTACTGATGCAAATCGGCGCCACTTCCCTTTTTGCACAAACCGAAACCGTCACGCGCCAGGAAACACTGCGCGGCTCGGTTACGCCCGAACGTGAATGGTGGGACCTGTTGCACTATCACCTGAAAGTCGAGTTCCTACTCGAAACCAGGCGGTTGAAAGGATCCAACGAGATCACTTTCAAAACGGTGAAACCCGGAAGCAAGATGCAGATCGACTTGCAGCCGCCGCTCGCGATTACAAAGATCACTCACGGCAACGAGCAACTGAAGTTCGAGCGCGAAGGAAATGTTTACTGGGTGATGTTTGAAAAGGAACTGCCGCAGGGAGTCGAAGATAAGATCGAAGTCTTCTACGAAGGCGTTCCAACGGTCAGTAAGAATCCACCGTGGGTCGGTGGCATCACGTGGGGCAGAGACGATCTCGGCGAGCCTTTTATCGTCACCACGTGTCAGGGTATCGGCGCGAGCATCTGGTGGCCCAACAAAGATCACGGTGCGGATGAACCCGATCGCGGTATGCAAATCAGTGTCACGGTACCCGAAAACCTCGTTGCCGTTTCAAACGGTCGGTTGAAGAAAACGGACCATGACGTCGCGGCTAAGAAGAAGACGTATCACTGGGAAGTCGTGAACCCGATCAACAACTACGGCGTCAATGTGAACATCGGCAACTACGTCAACTTCACTGAAAAGTATCAGGGCAAAGGTGGCGTGCTCGATATCGACTACTGGGTCCTGCCTCATCAGAAAGAGGCTGCGATGCGGCAGTTCAAGGAAGTGGCGCGCATGTTGGAGGCATTTGAGTATTGGTTTGGCAAGTATCCGTTTTATGAAGACGGCTACAAGCTCGTCACGGTCTCGTATCCGGGAATGGAGCACCAGAGCTCGGTGACTTACGGCAACTGGTTTCGGAACGGTTACATGAATCGCGACCCTTGCGCCTGCGGAGTCGGGTTTAAGTTCGACTTCATCATCGTTCACGAATCAGCGCATGAGTGGTTTGGCAACAACATTTCGATGAAAGATGCCGCCGACATGTGGATTCATGAAGGCTTCGCGAACTACTCAGAAAATCTTTTTGTCGAATATCACTTCGGCAAGAAAGACGCTGAAGATTACGTGGTCGGCACGCGCCGTTCGATCAGGAACGACAGGCCGGTCATTGGCACGTATGGAACTAACCGCGAAGGATCGGGAGACATGTATCCGAAAGGCGGAAACATGCTCCACACGATTCGCCAAATCATCAACGACGACGCGAAGTGGCGCTCGATCCTGCAGGGCCTCAATGCCGACTTCTGGCACCAGACCGTCACGACAGCACAGATAGAGTCGTATATCTCGAAGAAGGCCGGGATCGATCTCAGCAAGGTGTTTGACCAGTATCTGCGGACCACGCAGATTCCGTTGTTGAGATACAGCGTGAACGGGAAGACGCTGGCGTTCAATTACGAGCGCGTGGTGAAAGGTTTCGCGATGCCGCTGCGCGTGAGTATCAACGGTAAGGAGATGGTGATCACGCCGACTGAAGTAAAACAGTCGCTCGACTTCCCTGACGAGATCAAAACGTTCGAGGTCAATCGCAACTTTTACGTTGAGGTTGAGAAGGGTGATTCGTGATTACGCCGAAGGCGTTCGCCAATTCCAGCCCTGGGTTGGAGCATAGCGACAACCCTGGGTAGGCGTTGTAAAAATTCGAATGAACCCTGAAAGGGTTCGCCAACCGCTGAACCCTTTTCAGGGTTCAGTGCTTGTTAGATTCGGGATCCCAGAGTTGTCGCTGCGCTCCAACTCTGGGCTGAAATTAGCGAATGCCTTCGGCATTAAGAGGAGCTAACGATGAAGGTCATAGGTTTGACTCCGATATTAAACGTCTCAAGCATGGCGGAAAGCTTTGCGTGGTTTGAGAGTCTCGGTTGGCAGAAGCATTGGGCGTGGGGCGAGCCGCCAACTTTCGGTGCCGTCAGCAACGAAAAGACTGAAATCTTTCTCTGCCAGAATTGCCAGGGAGCTCGCGGTGGTCCTATGCCGCAAGAGCCCTGGGACAATCAAGCCGGCAGCGTGTGGATGAGTTGGTGGCTGGAGACGCCGGCTGAGGTTGATGCCGTCTACGAGCTTGCTTTGCAGCTCGGTATCATCGCTCCGTTTCCACCGACAGACATGCCCTGGAATGTCCGTGAGTGTCACATTCGACACCCGGATGGACATACATTTCGCGTGGGTTCAAACCTCGAGTGCGATGAAGATTGAAGAACCCGTCACCGCAAGTATTTTTTGAACCAGTCGAGCGTACGTGACCAGGCGAGCTTCGCGGCTTCTTCGTCATAACGCGGTGTCGTGTCGTTGTGGAAGCCGTGCTGTTTTCCATCGTACATGTAAACTTGATAGACCTTGTTGTTCGCCTTCAGCGCCGTCTCGTATGCGGCGATACCTTCGTTGATGCGCTGGTCGGCGCCGGCGTAGTGCAACAGCAGCGGTGCGGAGATCTTCGGCACATCTTCCGCGGCTGCCTGTCGCCCGTAGAACGCGACTCCCGCATTCAGATCCGGACCAAGCCGCACGGCTAACTGATTCACCATCCCACCGCCAAAACAAAAACCCACCGCGCCGAGTTTGTGTGTGGAGTCGGAGCGTGCTTTGAGCCACTTCGCCGCCGCGACAAAATCTTCAGTCATCTTCTTTCCGTCGACCTTGCGAAAAGCTTCGGCGCCTTTCTCGTCGTTGCCCGGGTAACCGCCGACAGAAGTTAGACCATCGGGAGCAAAGGCGATGAAGTTCGCGAGCGCAAGCCGCCGCGCCACGTCCTCGATGTACGGATTGAGCCCGCGGTTCTCGTGAATGACGAGCACGGCCGGCAGCTTCCCATTCTTTGACGGACGCGCGAGATAACCCTTGATCGATCCATTTCCTTCCGGCGACTGCACGGTTTCGTAACCAACTTTGATCCGTTTGTCGTCCGGTGGGACCTGTTGCGCCCACGCGTAGTTGGGCCTGAGGCTTTCAAAGATCGTCGCGACGGTTAGACCACCGACCGCGAACTTTCCGGCGCGATCGAGGAAAGCGCGACGTGTGATATCTCCGTGCTGGTATTCGTGAAAGAGGTCCAACAACTCCTGCGGGTAATCGCTTGCTACTCTGCGTTCCATCCAGTTCTCCTTGTCGTGTTGAGTTGAATTAACTGATAACACGACCGGAGTGATCTTGACCAATCCCTTGGAACAACATTGTAGGGGCGGCCCTCCGTGGCCGCCCCAACGCCGGATCTCAGCGCGGTCCATAGAAGTAAAGACACTGGTAAGCCGGGTAAAATTTGTCCTTAGTGTAGACACACCATTCGTATGTATCGGTAGAGTTGTGGAGGTATGACGGAGGTGGACTTATCGACCAGTTGAAGCTGTACCCTACGGGCGGTGATGCTGTGCCGGGAGCATACAACAAACTGTCCGAAACGTAGCCCGAACCGTTGTAATACTTGGAGGATCCATCCGCTTTTATCTGTCGGAATGTACCGCGCAGATAAGACCAGCTTGGATCGTTGACGTTAAAGCCAGTTCCGTAGGGAACGTCTGTAGCAGTTCCATTGAAGCTAGTCGGTATCGGAACACCAGCTCCCGGGTGTTGATTGGCCGTTATAGTCGGATCAGAGCCGTCGTCTACCTTGTAGTCGCCACCGTTTGTCCTGCTGCCATTAGGCCATAGGATGTAGATGTTCTGACCGGTCTGGTCCTTTGATCCTCGCCAGGGGCCGTTCTCCGCGTGCCCGCTTGCGTTAGTACAAATCCAGTTTGGCGTCACCTCCGAGACGTAATTCCGGATAATATGAAGCTCACCGCATACACCGGGCGGCGCATTATCAACGATGTACTTGTACCAGGTATTCCGGCTATCGTAGACGCCATTTGTGAAATAGGCATTCCCACCACCGCTTTGCAGTGGGAGACTGCTTTCCTCTTTCAGCATCGGTCCGCTGCGCTTTGCACCATCGAAGGTAAAGCCGCTGCGCGGCAAAAACAGGCTGAACAAAACAGCCGTTAGAAACATTAGTGTAGTGATCGTAAGACTGCGTTTCGCGCGTTTACTGAATACACTTCGCACGTGACACGCTCCTTTCGTTCTTCCTTGATTTGTGTGAGGCGAGACAGGCTTCGCGTCGGAGGCTTAAGGATGTCTGGCCTTTTCGTTCATGCAATCACAAACGAGGTGATTGCGTTGGCTGCCGTTATCTTAAGCTTCGCGCGTTTTGTGTCTCTTCAAATTGCGCTAACGTTTATTCAGAAATCGTGCTGGCTGTATTTGTCGCGCGCTGGATTCCCGAGAACAAAATCCGTTTCTTATATTCACTTGGTAAACAACCCACCCACTTTTTGAACTGCCGGTCAAAGGTGGTTGCACTATTGAATCCACAACGGCTGTAGATTTCCGTCAGCGTGTAGTTCTTCTCGTGGATCAACTCCATGCATTTCTCGATACGATAGCGCGAAAGGAGATCATGAAACGTCGTGCTCGCAAAACGTCGAAGCAGACGATTGAGATGATCGGAGCTCGTGCCGCTGTGCCTCGCCGCGTCGGTCAGCCGGATCTCCGGCTCCGCATAGTGCTCTTCGATGTACGCCCAAAGTCGCTCCAGCCTACGGGAGTAGATACTCTTCCCTCGAATCTCTGCTAGCGGAGACGCTGTAGAGAGAAGCGAATGTGCAGGCAGAAGGTGAGAGGGCGCGCCTGTTTCGGACAGTTCCCCATTGTTCATTGCTGATATTTGTAAGTGAGACGATGTTTCGCATGGAGGCTGCGAGCAAGAGGTTCGTGAGAGCAAACTCAATTGAATCCACAGTCGGGGGTTGAGGCCGAATCGCCGAGCAAGGTCTATGCCGAGTAAGACTGTTGAGTTAAATGTGAATGAAGCTACTGTGAGTGTCTTCGATTGAAGACAGCATGACGGGGCAAGTGAGTACGATTGTTGACACGGCGCTTATCTGTGCCTTTGTGGCTACTCCTCAATGACCGTTGTTCCGAGTCGTTTTTCGAGGCCTTTTGCTCCCCAGCTCATCACCACGTTGTGGTTCCACTCAAATAACGGCCTGGCAATCGGCGACAGCAGATTCATCCAACGCTTGGTGGTCTCGACGTTCCAGTCGTACCTGACAATCGTTTCGCTGCCTTCAATCGAGAGTTGCCAGAGTCCGCGGCCTTGTAGCTCGCCGATCGCGATTCCTTCGAGCAGTACCGGCGGTTCGATGCGAATCGTTTTCATGTCGAAGCTCAGACGGTAGGGCAGCTTGCTCTTCCACGTATAGCGATGAATACTGCCCACACCGCTATCGTCGCCCTTGCTCACTTCAGACACATCCTCAACGCCTTGCCACCACGTGGGCCAATCCATCGAGTGATAAATCTCGTTCCAGACAGTTTCAAGCGGAGCTTTAACGCGCCAGATAGTGACGAATTTGTAATCTTTCATATTGTTAGGCACCCAAGACTCGAGCGGCAGCATTGCTTTCCAGCACATTGGGATCCTAAGCTTAGAATTCCACGTGGACAAGTTGTCGCG
>JADMIO012752789.1_pt1 | contig 65430 bp, 56 predicted proteins | sample 8958161 | NCBI WGS metagenome assembly JADMIO01 (sample SAMN16585339, study PRJNA669376) | soil metagenome | isolation source: Crop rotation soil | place: USA: Cullars Rotation, Alabama | collected 2011
CCGCGACTTCAAGTCACGTGAATTCCAAGCTTCGGATCCCACTGTGCTGGAAAGACCACCTTGATGCGGAGAGTAAATCAATTCAAGATTGCGGATAGTAAACCTGTCCAGCCAAACATATTCTTCATCAGTTAAGCGGGTAAGCTTGGTTATATGAGCAAGATTGTTGTGCTCCGTATCTTTCAGGTATTGAATAGCGGCACCTGCGGCTATTACCGAAAGCCGCTCCTCTCCTATACCAAAACCTTTCAACGAATTAGTGCCAAAAAGTTTTAGCAGATTATCCAATGCGTTATCATAGCTGTAAATCCAATCGTCCAGCTTATAGGCATAATGCTTGGAGCCAAACTGGTGGAGGAATTCCTTTTGCTTTGATTTAGGGTAGAGTATTTCCGAGGCTGACAAACTCTGCAGCATCTTCTCAACGTAAGAGGCGTTTCCTTCTGCAATGAGAAACTCGCCGGTTGATATATCAAGGAAAGCCACCCCATATTGGTTATTCTCAAAATAAATGGAGGCCAGAAAATTATTGGCCTTTGTATTAAGTATATTATCGGCCAGGGCTACACCCGGGGTAACCATTTCGGTAACACCACGCTTAACAATGCCCTTCGCCATTTTAGGGTCTTCTATCTGGTCGCAAACTGCTACGCGCAAACCTGCCCGAACTAATTTTGGTAAATAGGTATCCAGGGCATGGTGTGGAAAGCCTGCCAGTTCAACCTCGCTGGCTTTGCCATTGCTGCGGCGTGTAAGCACAATACCTAAAACAGATGAAGTCTTCTTAGCATCCTCACCGAAAGTCTCATAAAAATCGCCCACCCTGAAAAGCAAAATGGCATCCGGGTACTTCGCTTTGAAGGTGTTGTACTGCTTCATAAGCGGCGTTTCGGTTTCGCTGGTGGCGCTTTTTATCATGCTCCGGTGAACGGCCATATGGGTTGTCCTGAACTGTGTGAATATAAAGAGCCGTGAAAATAACAAGTGTACTAACTTTGCGCCTTGAAAATTTTAAACATGCGGAAACTGCTGAACGAGGAATTGCCGAGGCTTTCGAAGGAGGAATTTGCCCAGAGCGATAAAACCCCTATTGTCATTGTGTTGGATAATGTAAGGAGCCATTTAAACGTGGGCTCCATCTTCCGCACGGCCGATGCCTTTTTACTGAAGGGAATTTATCTCTGCGGCATTACCGGCACTCCGCCCCACCGCGATATTCATAAAACCGCCCTGGGCGCCACAGAAACCGTAAGTTGGAAGCACTTTGCCAATAGTGCTGAAGCACTGCTGGAATTAAAGCAAAGCGGTTACCAGGTAATTTGTATCGAGCAGGCCGAAAAAGCTATTATGCTGGATAAATTTCAACCCGTGGAAAGCGCCAAATATGCCATCATTTTTGGCAACGAGGTTGAGGGCGTTGCGCAAAACCTGGTAGATACTTCTGACATGGTGATTGAAATTCCGCAGTTTGGTATGAAGCACAGCCTGAACATTGCTGTAAGCGCCGGAATAGTTATCTGGGATATATTCTGCAAAATGAATAAATAAAAACGTCCCACACGGGCGGGACGCTGAAGGGGATTTCTCTATCTTCCTGCACTTTGCAGCTTACCTGAGTCAATCAGTAACTCAGGCAGTGGTCCAGGAGGCGGGGCGCTGAGGTCAACACCATGAATTTCTGATACCTCTTTTTTGAACCAGGTGGTAAAGGCATCGTTTCCTTTTCCAAATTCGGTAAAGGCTTTTTCAGGATTTTCTCCTTCCAGGGTTACCACAACAAAATCGCCCATTGGCGTGTGTTGTAAAAAGGTTCGCTCCTGTACTCCAAGGGCCGCTCGTGATGCCTTGAACTCGGCAAGTTTTTCAGTCTTGAGCGTGTTAATGAATTTTTTCCAGTGCTCGGTCTGGCCGGGGGCTATTGGAAAAGCCATTGCAAATAGCTTTGACATAACAATAGTTTTTTAAATGTTAGTAATAAATGTCCTTCTGTAAGGTAGATAATAGAACTGCCTTAAAAGAATTTATTTTATTAAAAAATCGTTACGTTAATTGAGGTATGAATAAGCGTGTATAAATGATTCATACATAGTGCAATCCAGGTTCAAATTCATCATTTAACAATTCAACCACCTGCTGGTAATTGTTTTCATTGTCAACGAAATTAAGCAAAGTTGTATTCAGCAACACCACCCTTGAATGTTGTTGCAGCTTGAAATATTCGAGATAAGCATTCTGAATTTTATCAAGATAATCCGGTTGAATATTTTGTTCGTAATCGCGGCCGCGACGTTTAATATTCTCCAGCAATTTTTCAACCGGTGCATATAAATACAAAACTATATCCGGTTTGGGTAGACTGGGATTGATAATATCAAACAGCATACGATAAAGCTTAGCCTCATCTTCTTTAAGTGTGTTACTGGCAAATATCAGGCTCTTTTGAAAGAGGAAATCAGAAACCGTGAACGATTTAAAAATGTCCGCCTCACTAAGCAATGTTTTTAAATGCTGAAAACGTTCGGCCATAAAGTACAACTCAACCGGAAAGGCATGTCGCTCCGGGTCTTTATAAAAACCGGGCAAAAAGGGATTGTCCTCGAAATGCTCGAGTATAAGCTTACCATTAAAATCCTTCGCCAGCTTTTTTGAAAGCGTTGTTTTACCCGCTCCAATGCAGCCCTCGATAGTGATGAAATTATACTTCACAAACGCGAGTTTAAAGTTTAATGCTTAAAGTTTGAAGTTTACTTTTCTATTTTTAGCCCGAAACATATTATTGAATGGCTGATATTTTCAGGAAAAAGGACGTAGCAAAGGTTTTGAAAGATGCCGAAGCAGGTCACAGTGAGGCAGAGTTGTCTGGGGGGTTAAATAAAACCCTTACCGTGCGCGACCTTACCTCTTTTGGTATTGCTGCAGTAGTTGGGGCTGGTATTTTTTCCACTATTGGCAAAGCTAGTTTTGATGGGGGACCGGGCATTATTTTCCTGTTCATTTTCGTTTCAATAGCCTGCGCCTTTTCTGCTTTGTGTTATGCTGAGTTTGCCAGTATGGTGCCCGTAAGCGGCAGCGCCTATACTTATTCCTATGTTGCCTTCGGCGAGCTGATTGCCTGGATAATCGGTTGGGACCTTTTAATGGAATACGCCATTGGCAATATTGCAGTGGCCATATCATGGAGCGATTATTTTACCAGTTTAATGGAGGGTTTTGGCGTTCACATACCCGATTACCTGACCATGGATTTTTCAACCGCGCATGCAGGTTTCATTGAAGCTACAAAAGCAATCACATCTGGCGCCAGTTTGGCTTCATTAGATGCAGCTCTGCAATCAAAATACCAGGCATGGGCCAATGCGCCGCAAATTGCCGGCATACATTTCATTTGCGATTTGCCGGCCTTCTTTATTGTATGCGTAATTACATACATCACCTACATCGGCATTAAGGAATCTAAAAACTCAGCCAATGTGATGGTTGCCCTAAAGCTAATTGTGGTTATTGGAGTGATAATTTTAGGAGCCTTCTATGTAAAGCCTGTCAACTGGCATCCGTTTTTGCCCAACGGCGTAGGTGGTGTTTTAAAGGGAACGGCGGCTGTATTTTTTGCTTACATAGGCTTTGATGCCATATCTACTACAGCCGAGGAATGCAAAAACCCCCAGCGCGATTTGCCACGCGGCATGATATACTCCCTTATTATATGCACAATTATTTACGTGCTGGTGGCGTTAGTATTAACGGGTATGGTTAGCTATAAAAATCTGAATGTGGGCGACCCGCTTTCATTTGTATTTCAGCAAATAAATTTGAACTGGATAGCCGGTGTTGTTGCCATTAGCGCTGTTGTAGCTACCGCCAGCGTTTTGTTGGTATTCCAGATTGGCCAACCAAGAATATGGATGAGCATGAGTCGCGATGGCTTGTTACCGCCGGTATTTGCTCGCATTCACCCAAAATTCAAAACACCTTCTTTTTCTACAATACTAACCGGTGTAGTGGTGGCCGTTCCTGCACTGTTTCTGAACATGAATGTGGTAATTGACCTTACCAGCGTGGGAACACTATTTGCATTTGTATTAGTATGCGGAGGGATATTACAGCTTCAAATTTCACCTAACCCACCGCCAAGCAAATTCAAAACACCATACATCAACGGTAAACTGATTGTGCCCGTGATGTTTATTATTGGCCTCTTCCTGCTATGGAGATTTAATCCCGATTCCACAAGGCAATTTTTCAATTTCAGTGGAGATGCTTCGGCATGGTCAGTTATCAGGCAAAAAGTGCCTTACCTTGCATTCTTTGTTCTGTGCGCGGTGGTGGCTGTTTATTCTTTCTTAAAAAATCTATCCCTCATTCCGGTACTTGGCTTGCTTTCATGCGCTTATTTACTCAGCGAATCGGGCACCAGTAACTGGGAACGCTTTTTGGTTTGGCTAATTGTAGGTTTTGATGTGTATGCCATTTATGGTTTTCAGAAGAGCAAGTTGAATCCTTTAAGAGATGATGATTCTAAATTCCCAACGTTACAACGGATGATTTCGTTTTTCACGCCACCTCTTGGCCTGGTTATATTTATTAAAGAAATTAACCGCAACCGCGTTGTAGCTCTTTGGGCATTAGTATTATCTTTGTTAGGTTCAATTACTGCTTTAGGCATCTACCTTTTTGTCACCAATTTTATTTGATGTTTAGGAAAGGGCTTAACGTTTTAATGATTGCACTTCTGTGCTTGGTCGGCACCAAAATTTTTGCTTCAGATTCTACCGCGGCAAAAATTTCACTGGGATATTCTTTTCCCGATGACCTGGATTCAGCAAAAGTCGATTCTTTCTATAACAGGCTTAATATCGATATCCACCAGGCGTATAACATCGATTTGTATTGCGAGATTTTTCGCTGGTATAAAACCTGCTACCGCTGGGGTGGTAATTCAAATAAGGGTATTGATTGCTCTCATTTTGTAAACATGCTCTGCGAAAAGATTTATAACAGACCTGTAGGCCCTGATGCCGGTAGCATTTTTACTAAATGCAAAGTGGTTAAAAAAGGCCTGGACAAAGCCGAAGAGGGCGACCTGCTTTTCTTTAAAATCAAAAAAGGACAAATAAGCCATGTGGGTATTTACCTGCAGAACGGAAGATTTGCACATGCCTCAACACACAGTGGTGTTATTGTAAGCTCAATGGAAGAACCTTATTACAAGAAACATTTTTTTAAGGTTGGCAGAATCGAGTAATCTTAATGCATTTAGTTTCGAACCCCTAACGGGTTAAAACCCGTTAGGGGTTTAACTCAAAACGAAATGAAACAAACCTGAAATTATTGGCTACTTATTCTCACTCACCCTCCTCCACATACTGAATAAAGCGCCAAGGAAAGTAATAATACCACCTAACCATACCAGGTTAATGTATGGGAATACAATGGCCTTCATAATAATAAAGTCCATTGGTTTCTCACTTTGAACGATGGATAGTGTAAGCTTTTTGCTTTGAGGGTCAATTTTTTCTACGTTTACCGTAACACCCAACTTCTTTACCTCGGCGGGTATTGAACTGATAGCATTGCCTTGAGCCAAATCGATAACAAATACCGGTTGCGCTGGATAAGCAATGCTGTTTTCATCCTTCACCTGCAGGTTAATACCCACCAACAATTTACCCTGGCGGTTGTAACCTTCCGGTAAAGTTGGATTAGGATTTAATGATTCAATTTTAATCAGACAGCTTTTGGTAAAGAAAGAATCTCCCACAGCAGTTTCAACTGTAATGGTGGTATCCTTCAGGTTCGAATTATCCGGCACTGATGAAACGTGCGTAAATACATCACGCGTTAAGTAGTGCTTGGTATCGGGATTAGCTATTAAGCCCATTTTAGGGTTAAGCTGCGCATTAGGTTCAAGTGTAAAGCTTTCAAGCATCTTGCCACTGCCTGAATCTTTTCTTTCGTAATTAACCAGGTAAAAGTGATTGGGCTTTTCTTCTTTGGTACCAGTATAAGTAACCCGGTAATCTCCCATTACAAGAGTGGAATCTTTTTGCAGCAGTATGTTCTCCATCTTTTCATTCTCCTTAAACTGCTTGCCAAAGTTTACTCCCTGACGGTTTAAGGAAATAACTTCCTTCTCGCCCTGCGATATCATTACGCCTACCAGGAAAACTCCAAAACCAAAGTGAGCTATACTTCCACCCCATGCTTTAGGATTTTGCCTTAATACCAGAAACATATAGGCCAGGTTACCGAATGTGGCATACAAAGCACATACAAGAAACAGGAAATGCCATGATATAAATGGAAACTTAAAGAAGAGTTTGTTCGAATATTTGGTAAGGTCTATTAAGTGTTGCTGTGTAAAATCAATATGCATTGCCAATGCAATTACCACGCCTAAGGCCGATGCAATTACAAAAGAATAAATACCCCACTTGGCGCTGGCCGGAACACGACTGCTTTTATAAGCAAAAAACTGGACCAATCCTGTTAACACTGCAGCCAGTATGCCCAGCATAATTTGAATTCGGTTATAATGTGCCACCGCATCAACCGGCGGAGCTAACTTTTGCCAGTTGTATTTATTGATGAGCGGTTCAAGAATAATATTCCATACAGGAATAGAGGTGGTGAACGTCATTTGAATGGCAGAAAGGAACAACACCAACGTTCCAATAAACATCCAAAACTCGCGGCTTCTTACCGATTCTTCCTTTTGAACGGTTGGTATTTGCTTTCTTGATACCCGGATAAACAACAATGTAAAAGCCAGTACCAGGAAAAAAGCCATGTATATCAGCAACTGGCCGGTCATACCTAAATCGGTAAAAGCATGAACGGAAGTATCTCCCAAAATGCCACTCCTTGTGAGGAAGGTTGAATACAACACAAAGCCAAAAGCCAGGATGAAGAATACATAGGTGCTGATGAGCGAATGTTTTGTATAACGATATACCAGCAGCATATGCAAGCCTGCCACAACCATTAGCCAGGGAACAAAGCTCATGTTCTCAACCGGGTCCCAGGCCCAAAAACCACCAAAGCTGAGCGACTCATAAGCCCAGGCGCCACCCATTAAAATACCGGTACCCAAAACAGCTACCGAAAACAATGTCCATGGAAAAACGGCCTTAACCCAGCCATCCCAATCTTTGCGCAACAGGCTTGTCATTACAAAAGCAAAGGGCCAGGTAACCGAAGCAAATCCGCAAAACAACACCGGCGGGTGAATCGTCATCCAGTAATTTTGCAAAAGCGGGTTTAAACCATTGCCGTCTTTAATAAACTCCAGGTAGTTAGGCCGCTGAAAAATGGGAGCCTGCGCCATTTCATCGCGCAACAAAGTGAAAGGGCTGCTGCCTATTTTATGACCAAAGATTAAAATACCCAACACCATTGAACCCAGGAACACTTGCGTAAGTGCCACAAAACCCATTACGGGGTTCTCGTATTTCCTTAAAGTAAGAATACCAACGCAACCCTGTACCACCAGCCAAAACTGCCAAAGCAAAAAACTGCCCTCCTGTCCTTCCCAAAAGCTTGAAATGATATATTTTAATGGAAGTTCAGTTGATGAGTGATGCCAGGCATAATGATACTCGAACATGTGGTTAAGTATCATAATGAACAACAAAACGAAAACCCCAAAAACTGCGGCGCCGTGTGCTAAGAAAGCACCACGTGCAAGTTTTCTCCATGAACGCTCTTTCTCTTCATCACCAGATGAAAACTCTGCATAGAAATAGGAAATAGCGGCAAGTAGAGAGGCGCAAAAACTAAAAACGATAAAGAAATGCCCAAGGTGACCTAACCAAAGTTTTTCTCCGATAAACCCGTTTGAGCCGAAACGCTCACTAAAGAATTGAAACATTTATTTTTCTTAATCGCTGATTTCGCTGGCCATAGAACAAATGACGCGCGAACTTAAGCCCTGAACGGCAATTGTAATAATTAAACTGCTACGAACCTGATTTTATACTTACAGTGGTTTCCTTCAAAGTAATTTCATCGTTTACGTATTTTGAAGGGCACTTCATTGAAATTTCAGAAGCAGCAAAACAATCGCCTTTTACAGTTCCTTTTACTACCAACTGCTCGCTACGCTCAAAATCCTGTGGTTTCGAACCCTTGTAAATTACCTTTTGCTGGTTGCCTTCTTTATCTGACATAAAAAAGCTGAAAAGGTTGGGGTCTTTCTGGGGGTCATACTCCAAAGGCTTATCCTTTACCAGGTAACCCACCACATTAACCGGTTTACCCGGCTTTTCTTTGGCCTGAATGAAATTAGCATAGGTAGTGTAATCGCCTGTCATAGCAAGGATTACTCCCACTGTAACGGCCACCAACACCAAAATTATAATATGCACCTTTTTCATGGCTTTGAAATTGCGCCCCAAAGTTAAAGCAAAACAACCGAATAAGCAGGGTTGTTGACAAAAATCACTAAAGCTGGTTGTCAGCAATTTAACTGCTAATTGGCCCATTATGAACTGCTTATCCTAGGCGGGTAAAATACCTTAAAAAGCCACGTTTAGAGCGCTTTTAAAAGTTTTTCACTAAAAACCGAAATGTAGTTTATCTTACAGGATATTATTTCACCTCAACCCAGCGACATGAAGACACTGACAAACATCCTAATTGCCCTTGCCGTCATAGTAGTTATTGCCGGGGTAATTGTTTACTTTCTGCCCAACAATTACACAGTTACTAATAGCGTGGAGATTAACAAACCTGCTGATGTGGTTTACAAGCAAATAGCAGATTTTAATAACTGGCACTCATGGAGCCCATGGGCTGAAATGGAGCCTAATGCTAAAATTACCGTGGATGGCGTACCCGCCAGTGTGGGTCATAAAATGAGCTGGAACGGCGAAAAACTTGGCGAAGGCTGCATGACTTTAAGCGGTTTTGTGCCCAATCAAAGCCTTAAATGCGATGATGAGTTTGTAAAACCTATGAAAGCTACCTCAAAGGATAACTGGAAAATTGAATCGAACGGCAATAAAACAACAGTAACCTGGACTACCACCGGCGGACTGAAATTTCCTATGGGAAGGTTGTTTGGATTAGCCATAGACAAAATGGTTTCTCAACCTGAAAAGCATGGACTCGAAAATCTGAAAAAGGTTTGTGAGGCAATGCCCGAAGCCCCGGTAGCATCAGTAGATTCAAGTAGTGCGAATAAAATGTAAGCTAAAGCTTACTGTTTTATTGCTTTTACCATGCGGTCTTTGCCGCTGAGGTCTCGTTTTAAATTTATGTCATTATAACCATGTTCCTTTAGCAAGGCTACTACTTCATTTCCTTTAGCAGCATTTATTTCAAAATACAAAGCACAACCGGGTTTTAAGGCATCTTTAGCTTTCTCAGCTATAGTCCTATAAAAAATGAGGTCGTCTTGCTCAGCAGCAAATAACGCAAGATGTGGTTCAAAGCGCAGAACATTTTCAGCCAACAGGTTTTCTTCGGTTCTGCCTATATATGGTGGATTGCTGACTATTACATCATAAGTATTGGCTGGCAGTTCTTCCTCTAGTATATCCAACAGGTACAATTCCACATCCACTTTATTGGCTTCAATATTTGTGCGGGCAACTTTCAGCGCATCTTCACTTACATCAATAGCATGCATAGTTACGCCAGGCAAATTTTTGGCGATTGAAACCGCAATACACCCAGAGCCCGTGCCTATGTCAAGCAGGTATAAATCGCTGCCTTTGCCTTTAAAATCTTTAATTACCCAATCTACCAGCTCCTCCGTTTCAGGACGGGGAATAAGTACGCTATTGTTTACTGTAAATTTCAACCCGTAAAAGTCAGCTACGTTTAAAACATATTGTACAGGTTCTTTATCTAAAAGTCGCTGTAAAACATTATCTAAACCCTTTTGTTGCTCCTCGGTTATCAGCCGATAACGTTCCATTGAAGTCTGCATAGGGTCAATTTCAAGGATTGTTTCAAAAACTAATTTTGTAATGCTTTGAGCTTCCCGTTGTCCATAGATAGGTTCTAAACCCTCTCTAAAAATCTTTTGTTTTTCACCAATTGTCATAAATATCAAAAATAAAATTGCAATTTGCACCGCCCCTGAACCCACATATAAAAGACGAAGCCAAGTTCATTGGTTTCAATCAAAGGAAACGGTAGTCAATAATGGAAAATCACCTGCAATATATGCAACGCTGTTTGGATTTGGCAGCAAGAGGCCTGGGCAATGTGGCTCCGAACCCACAGGTGGGAAGTGTTATTGTACATAATGGCCGCATTATAGGCGAAGGCTATCATCACCGTTTTGGTTTGGCACATGCAGAAGTAAATGCTATTAACTCGGTAAGCGAGGAGGATAAATCTTTGATACCTGAAGCAACTATGTACGTTAGCCTGGAGCCATGCTCGCATCACGGCAAAACACCTCCCTGTGCCGACCTGATAGTTCACAAACAGGTTAAGAAAGTAGTTATAGCCAGTAAGGATCCTAACCCACTTGTTGCAGGTAAGGGAATTGAAAAACTAAAACAAGCAGGTGTTGAAGTTGTAACCGATGTAATGAAAAATGAAGCCGATTTCATTAACCGCAGGTTTATGACCTTCTTTATCAAACACCGACCCTATATTATTCTGAAGTGGGCTCAATCTGCTGATGGTTTTATAGCACCCGATGAACCTAAACAGGTTTGGTTAAGCAGCGAAGCCTCCAGAAGGTTAGTGCATCAATGGAGAGGTGAAGAACAAGCCATACTAGTGGGACGAAATACCGTTGAAATTGATAACCCGGAACTAACTGTGCGCTTAACCAGCGGTAAAAATCCAACCCGTATTGTTATAGACAGAAGTTTGAGTCTTTCAAAAGGGCTTAAAGTTTTTAATGACCACGCCTCTACTATTGTTTATAATCAAAACAAAGATGCACAAGATGCGCACATCAGCTATGCACAAATTGATTTTAGTAAAAATGTGCTCACACAAATACTCAGCGACCTTTATCAAAGGCAAATACAATCAGTTATTATAGAGGGTGGGGCTGAAACCCTGCAACATTTTGTTGAAGAAAAACTTTGGGATGAAGCCCGCATATTCACTTCCAGCTTTCAATTGAATTCCGGCAAAAAAGCCCCGCTACCAGCTGGAAAATTATTGCGTGAGGAAATCATAGACCGCGATAAATTGCAAATAATTCTCCCTTAATCCATTGAATTCCTGCTAACTTTTAACTTCCCCTCCGCTAATTAGTTTTTGCTTATTTCGCCTTATGTTATTTCTTGTTTTATCCATTGTTTGTACTGCCTTACTGGTTTTGCTATTCAAGGTTTTTGAAAAGTATGGGGTAGATATTTTTCCCGCCATAGTTATCAATTACTGGACAGCTACTATTTGTGCTTTCATTTTTTTGCCGGACCAACACCGCATTTTAAACGGAGCGTTTTTTTCAGAACCCTGGTTGCCTCTTGCCTTTGTTTTGGGCACTATGTTCATTACCATATTTAATCTTGTAAGCAAAACAACTGTTAGCCTTGGCGTTTCTACCGCATCAATAGCGTTCAAACTGGGACTTGTATTTCCTGTGATTTTTGCATTTCTCTTGTATCATGAGAATTTTAACTGGCTTAAATTGCTCGGAATATTAATGGCGTTTGCAGCCGTGGTTTTATCCTCACTAAAAGACGACGCTAATAGCCAAAAACACCATACCCATCTCGTAATTCTGCCCTTTGTAGTATTTGTAGGTAGTGGCTTATGCGACAGTCTTACTCAATATGCCAATAAAAAATACCTGATGAATGCCGGTATTGAGGAGTTTACGCTCTTTCTTTTTGTAGCAGCCGGCGTTGCAGGTACTATCGCCTTTATTTACCAGTTAATAAAGGGTACAGCTAAAATGACCTTTAAAAGTATTGCAGGTGGTATTGCGCTGGGTATACCCAACTACTTATCATTTTTGTTTTTGTTAAAGGCACTGGCTACACTTAGCTGGGGTAGCTCTGTTGTTTTTCCTATCAGCAATCTTGGCACAGTGGCGTGCGCCAGCGTTGCGGGGGTGCTCATTTTTAAAGAAAAACTATCTAAATTGAATGTGCTTGGTTTAATATTGGCAGGATTGTCAATTCTGTTCATTGTTTTGTCAAATTACTTAAATACCTAACCTAAACGGTTCATTTTCCGTATCTTTAATAAGCATGAGGATTTGTTTCTTTTTTCTTTCTGTTTGGTTGATTTCGCAAACAACATTGGCTCAAAAGACTGATGCCAACTATAACCCGCCTCAGTACAAAAGTACTACCTGCAATTCATCATTTGAATTTGTTGCCAATGAACCATTGGATAATGCGGATAAGGTTCAAAAATACCTGGCAAAGACTTTAATAAATCTGCGCGATGAGCGCTCCTCTATAAAACTAAATTATACCCGGCAAAGTCCGGGTGGCTTTCATTACTCGTTTACCCAGTTATTTAATGGCCTACCCATTTATCAATCAGAAATAAAGGTGAATACGGATAGAAATGGAGCGATTCATTCGCTGTTCGATAATTCATTTAATACCCTTAACTGGAATTTAGCCATCGGCAACACAAGCGAATCTTCAATTATATATGTCAATATCGAAAACAATGAACCCTTTATTGCATTGATTGGTATTGAGGATAGATTTAAAGAAACCATTCGCGTAAACGGTGCCATGGTATTTCAGCGCGATGTAAATAGTTACAACCAGCCGCCGGACTCGTTAATAACGGGACTTGTATTTAACCCTGATCCACTGACCACATCTCATCATATTTATGCTGACAGCGGTATTTATATTGATAATAACGATGCCAATATTCCTTGCCTGCAGGCCCAGGAAAAACTGGTTGCCTTCAGGGTTGCCTATGAGAACGACACGTTTAAACTGAAAAGCCAATTTGTAAAGGTTTCAGATTTCGATTTGCCAGTTGCGCCCCCGGCAACCTCAACAGCCCCGCAATTTTATTTCGACCGCTCTCAAACTGGTTTTGAAGATGTAAATGCATTTTATCACTTAAGCACCATAAGAAATTATGTTTCCTCACTGGGATTTGATTGTGCAGATAGTTTGATTGAAATTGATACCCATGCAGTAAACGGTGATGATAATTCATTCTTCTCTCCTATTGACCAACCACATCGGATTTATTACGGTACCGGCGGCGTGGACGATGCGGAAGATGCGGATGTTTGTGTGCATGAATACGGGCATAGTTTGTCATATACTGCAGCCCCTGGCAGTAACATAGGGTCACAACGCAGTGCGCTTGATGAGGCTTTTGGTGATTATTTAGCCGCCTCTTATTCGAAAAGCCTTAATGCTTATAATGATGATTCAGTATTTAACTGGGATGGTTGCAATCAATACTGGAATGGCAGAATAGTGAATTCAGCAAAAATTTATCCTACCGATTTGCAGGGCAGCATTTATCGTAACGGGGAAATATGGTCGGCCGTATTGTTTTCTTTGAACGGAGATATTGGCAGGGGCATTACTGACAGCCTGATTTTGCAAACGCATTATAGCTATGCTGCCAATATATCAATGGTTGATGCAGCGCAACTTTTGTTGGATGCCGATGCATTGCTCTTTAATAAGGCCTATCATTGTCCCATATCAGCGCGGTTGCGTGAGCACGGCTTCATACCTAATAACCCCAACGATCCCTGTAGCCTCGCTTCTATTGAAGATATTACGCCGGCAGCATTGCACTTTATTCAGAACGGCAGCCAATTTACCTTGTTAAACGACCACACCGAAAAACTAAAACTGAATATCATTAACATTAGCGGACAACGCGTAGCCGCAATTGATGAAAATCAGAACACATATATCTATCAAAACTTAAATTTGCCCGCGGGTATTTATTTAGTGAATGTGGTTGGAGAACATTCTTCGGCAACCTTCAAGTGGATAAAAGTGAAATAGGTTATGACTGGCAAAAAGAGAATTTCAGAATCGGAGTTAATTATCAATCCTAACGGCAGTATTTACCACCTTCACCTGAGGCCCGAGGATATTTCAGATACCATTATAACAGTTGGCGACCCTGGCCGGGTTGAAGCGGTAAGTAAGCACTTTGACAGTATTCATCATAAGGCCAAATACAGGGAGTTTATTACACACACCGGTTACCTGAACAATAAAAGACTTACGGTTCTGAGCACAGGCATGGGCACCGATAACGTTGACATTGTAATGAACGAACTGGATGCGTTGGTAAATATCGACTTTGAGACAAGAACTGTAAAAGATAATATAACCTCGCTGAATCTTATCCGGGTGGGCACCTCAGGCTCTGTAAGCGAAGAAGTGCCTTTAGATACAGTTATCATTTCGGAAGTTGGTATTGGTATGGACGGGCTACTGAATTTTTATGAGTTAGAGAATACCATACAGGAAACAGTTTATCTGGAGGCGTTTTCAAACCATATGAAACCCTACTCGCTGCAGATAAAACCATATATAGCAACGGGCGGCGAAACACTGTTGAGTAAGTTTGACAAGTTATACAAAAGAGGAGTTACCGTTACCGCACCGGGATTCTACGCACCACAAGGAAGGGCGTTAAGAGCTAAAACCGAAAGCAGTAATTTCATTGAACGCATTCACAGTTTCAGGCATAAGCATTTCAGAATTACTAATCTTGAAATGGAAACAGCGGGTATTTATGGTTTTGGTGAGTTGTTGGGCCACCAATGTTTATCTGTTAACGCTATACTCGCACACCGCATTGACCATACTTTCAGCAAAAACCCGCAAAAGATAGTTGATAAAATGATTGAAGATGTGCTGGAGTTGGTCACCTCCTGAAATCAAATACAATGGCAGCTCTTCCGCCAAAGTGATAAACGGTTTCGCCTAAAAAGCCCGCTACAAAATCCACTCTCAGTATCTTAAATATATTGGCTAAGCCCACGTTCAACTGAAAGTATTCTTTGCGCGCTGGGGTATATAAAAAATGAAAGCCCAAGACCTCATCCAGTTTCAATTTCCTGATGCCCGGAATTTTGTTGAAGAGAAACCCACCGAAATGATGCTCAATGTGTGCCTCGGCAAAATATAAGTCAGTGCTGTGGCGGTAATAGCGTATCAGGTAAAAGCCCAGCAAATCAGTGCCGCCGGTACTAAGGAAATTGCCTGCAAAATGTTTGTAATCGGGATAATCAACCGCTTTATGCGTTGGAAAACCGCCGCCCCCAAAGCGATAAAACATAGTACCGAATAGCTTCATAGGGATATTACCTTCCAATTGTGCTTCGAGGAAATCAAAATTCTGGTCGCTAAAGCCTTTAATAGGAATGGCGCGCTTGTAAATAATTAATAGTTCGGGATAGTCAGAACCCAGGCGAAAACGTGCATCAGGGCGGGTAATATATTTATTGCCGAAAGTGACGTGGAATTTTAAATCCAGCCTCAAGCTATTGTGCGCAGTTATATTATCTGTTTCCTCGTTTAAACCCGGCAAATCCATGCCATTGGGTGTAAGTGAATGTTTTATACTGGTGAAAATGTATGCGTGGCTGGTATTTTCAAGCGGGGAGCGGCGGTAATATCCCAGGCTTATAGAGCCATCAAACCCGTTAAACAACTCGCGCGAGTAGCTGAGCTTAGCAAAATACTGCTCATACAGTTTCATGAAATTATTCTTGAACACCAATGTTTGCCAGGTGTTGCCAAACTCAGTTTGGGGTTGTGACTCATCAAACTGGCTTACGTATCTTCCACCGCTAACAGCAAAATATTCCGAATGTGTTTGGCTGTTCTGGTAAACGACATTAGCCTTGGCATTGAATTGCCTGTTTGAAAGGCCATAGCGGAAAGCCGGCTCAAACGAAATCTTTCGTTGTTTATTGAACTCTTTCCGTACACCGAACTTCAACTGAAAGTTGACCCCTTCAACCGTATTATAGTTCACCACATTCAGCAAGGCCGGAAAATCAATCGATATTTTTTTGAATTGCTTTTGATAAGTATAGCCGGTGAGTACGGAAATAATGCCCGGGGTGTTAACCTTTTTATCTGTTGAATCTTTAAACTCTTTAGATTCGCGTATAACCTGAATACTGTCTTTCAGGTGGTAATCTGAAATTTCGAGCTCGGTTAAAGGTATTGGGCGGATACTATCCCAATAGGTGCTGTCCCGCTTATTGGCTATTTCCTCAATCTTTAAAACTTCGGGCGTAAACAATTTTTTCTCTGCTTTCTTTTCAGCTTTTGCCTTTTGCTTCTCGCTCATCTTAGCCAGTTTGGCGGGGTCTGGTTTGGCGGAAGCCGGCATCATACCAATGAGGTCGTTCACAATATAGTTTTTGAAGATGCCCAGGTAATAACCATCACCCTTTACACCCAGGAAACTTGCCTTTACGTCATACCGCTGTTGAGTGGGTAGCCAGATATCATCCTTAATAGGCACAAAGTATTGGGTTACTTTTAATGTATCTACATATTGCAATCCGTTGTTCTTGGTCAGGTAAAGTTCCAGTGAATGAATATTCCAGTTATTTTCCACAATACTTAAAACTCCGCTAAAGCAAGGGTCGGCACCACGCTTTGGCGTAACCAGTATTTTATTAATGAGCTTGTCGCCTTCTTTATAGGCCCCAATCATTTTAAAGTTGTAATAAAAGAAAGTGTTTTCAGAAAGCGGGGAGATAAAAGGGCGTTGAGCTATAAAAGGAATAGTGATGCTGCGCTCGTAAAAATTGAAGTAAAAATTCTGGGCCGAATTAAAAGTAAAACCATTGGAACGGCCGCTCACTTTGGAAGAATATATCTGTTCATGAAACTTATTCGGTTTCTGGTAATAAAGCTTGGATTGCGATTCGCTGAGATACAGAATGCCGGAGTTATTAGGACCGGTTAGTATACCGGTAGTATTGATTTTGCGACCGAGAATACGGTCAGGCGCTTCAAGGATTCTTTGCATACCTTTTACATAGGCATCGCAGCTATAGCTTTCCACCTGGCTAAGAAAATACTTCCTTTTTTGAATAGCCTTACGTATTACCTCTATGGCAGGGTCTTCATTGCCATTAATAACCACTTCCTTTATTTCATATTGTACCTGCTCCAAAACCACATCTAACTGCATATCCTTTTGCAGGTTGATGGTTTCGATGTGCTGTTTATAACCCAGGTGTTGGAAAACCACTTCATAATTACCTGCCGGCAGATCTAACTGATATTGCCCTTCGCTGTTAGCAGAGGTGCCATTAGAGGTGCCTTTTATATAAATATTGGTATAAGGCAGGCGCTCTCCGTTTTTAGAACTGGTTATAGTTCCGCGAATGGTAAAGGCGGTGGCATGATTAATTATAAAAAAGAATAAGAAAAACAGAGATATGAACCGCATGAAGCAATGAAAATAAAAAAATAAGGGACGTTTTCACGGAAAACGTCCCAAACTAAAATTAAATTGTTGTAAAGATTAGTGGTTGCGGATAATGCGTCCGTAACTGAATCTTGGGTGCTTCTTAGGTCTGAATTTTATCTTCTGGTCGTTGCTGCTGGTAACCCTTTTCTTATCATCGTCGTCATCGTTGCCCGTAGCAGCCTTAACATTAGGTTGTGCACTTACCTTGCTAGATTTATCTGGCACTACCATATCAACCGGAGGAAAATAGAAAGTTTCTGTATTGCCTGCTTCCAGTTTTGCACCAGGCAATACCGGGGTAACCACATCATTTTGTGAAGCAGTTGCAGGTAAGGATGGTTCAGAAACCATTACTTCAGTCTTTGCGACTGCATGTATTAAGTTATGCTTAGCAGTTTTACGGGTCCGGTTTGTAACTTTTGCCGTTTCAGCTTTGGCTACAAGTTTGGCAGAAGTATTTTCTGTAACGGCAGGGGCAATTGCTTCAACCGGTGTTACATCGGCAGCTTTTTGCTGGCTCACTACCTGGTTGTTGAATGTATGCTCCCTGTTCATTGTATTGCTAACCATGTAACCGGTAAAAACTGACGCTCCTATGACCAAAGCTCCAACAATAAAACCGAGTAAAACACGTTTAGGTAGAAACGAATTTACCGGTGCAGGACCAGCTACTGGTACTGCGGTAGCATCTAATTCAGCAGCAATTCTGTTCCACACACCAAATGGAGGTTGAACTTCCTGCTCATTCATCATCTGCTCAATTTTCCGGTCGAAGTTTTTAATGTTTTGTTCCATAACTCACTGTTGTTGTTTGTCAATATATCTGTGTTCTCTCCTTTTAATCTTAACTAATTGCTGTTTGTCCCTGATTATCGGTTTTATCCATTATCATTCTCTGGAGCAAATATCTTGCCCGGGCCAGTTGCGATTTTGATGTTCCTTCTGAAATACCCATCATTTCACCTATTTCTTTGTGCGAATAACCTTCCACCACATACAGGTTAAAAACCGTGCGGTACCCATCGCTTAAAGTTTGTATCATTTTCATAATGTCCTGGTGTTTTAAATTTTCCAGGGCATTGTTATCGTAATACTCATAAGCTTTTACCTCAGAATCATGCAGGGCATAAAGATTTACCTGCTTGCGATAGTGTTCAATGGCGGTGTTCACAAATATTCTGCGCACCCAGCCTTCAAAAGAACCTTCGCCGCGAAACTTCTCGATGTTCCTGAATACCTTTACAAAGCCTTCCTGTAAAAGGTCCTGTGCAGCGTTGTAGTCGTTAGCGTAACGCATACACACTGAAAACATCTTTCCGGAGAAAGTGTTATAGAGCACCTGTTGAAATTTCCGGTCCCCTTTAACACAGCCCTGGATGATATCCGTCTCCGTGTAATTTTGGTTTAAGCTCATAGTTTAATTTTCAGGGTTAATCAAATCTAATGAAAATCAGCCAAGTTCTATTTATAAGACGTTCAATTCTTTCAAATGGTTGGCAAACTTTTCAAAACTTTTTTTGCGATGGCTAAAGTGGTTCTTTTCATCGAGCGACATTTCAGCATAAGTCCTGTTTGACCCCAGTGGCTGGAATATAGGGTCATAGCCAAAACCGGCGTTTCCCCTTCGTTCTTCTAAAATTACCCCCTCAGTAATACCTTCAAATTGAACGTATAGGTGATGAGCGTAGTATGTAATTACAGTCTTAAATCGTGCGGAACGGTCTTTTACACCCTGCATTTTTTGCAGCACCTTGTTTATGTTGTCGTCGAAACTGGCATTGGGGCCGGCATATCGGGCTGAATACACTCCTGGCTCCCCATTCAAGGCATTGATTTCCAATCCCGTATCTTCTGAAAAACAATCAATTTTATACTTGAGGGCCAGGAATTCAGCTTTTTGCAAGGAGTTGCCTTCAATAGTATCCTGGGTTTCCGGCAGGTCACCTGCAAAACCTATATCCTTTAAACCAACAATCTCAATACCGGGCAAAGCCAAAGAGCGAATTTCCCTCAACTTATGCTGATTAGAGGTTGCAAAAATCAGTTTCATAAAGTGCTTATTTAAAATTCAGCATGCGCTGTAAAACAGCCCAAAGAGCTTGCTTTTCACCTTTCACCTGGTCAAGGTCGGTTACAGTTGAGGTGAACAGGATTTTAGTGCCGTTCATTTCGTAAGGAACATTCTTTTTGAAAGGCGTGGCATTGCGACTTAAATCGAGATTGCCCATAACCAGGATTACACCCGGATTAAATTGATTTTGTATATAACCCAACGAAATATCCTGATACAAATTACGATTGATATACAGGGCTTCTTGTATGTTAAACTTGCAGGCCTGCACTATTTTATCAATCATTTCTTTCAACTGCAGGCTCAGTTCAGCCGTATTATAATCGTAGACTAATACAATTTTATACGTACCTGACGTCAACGATTTCTTTTCCACATTGTTATTAATGCGGAAAACCTTTTGCCGGTTGAAGAGTAGTTGTGGTGATGAAAGCAAAAGCATTTGGACAGCTAATTGAATGTTCAAAAATAAAATTGTGAAGCAAAGGCGATACAAAAAGTTATTCTATTTTTGTTCGCAAACGGCAGATTCAAAAACAATTATATGGGTTACAAAATAACGGTAGAAAAGTGCAAGACGTCGAACATTGGTGAAGTGGATTTTAACAACCTGCCTTTTGGTAAACACTTTTCAGACCACATGTTTGTGGCTGACTATTATGATGGCGATTGGCACGACTGCCGTATAGTTCCTTTTGGAAACTTTGAAATGCACCCTGCTCTTTCTTCAGTACATTACGGGCAGGCTATTTTTGAAGGCCTGAAAGCTGAGCGCGATACTGAAGGTAATCCCATTATTTTCCGCCCGCTTAAAAACCTGAACCGCTTTAATATTTCGGCTGACAGAATGGCTATGCCTGAAGTTCCGGAAGAGTTATTCATGAATGCTATTGATAAACTGTTAACGCTTGACAAAGAGTGGATACCAACTACTTCAAACTCTTCTTTATATATACGCCCGTATATGTTTGCTACTGAGAAGTTTGTAGGCATTAAACCAGCGGAACACTTTAGGTTTGCAATCTTTACCGGCCCGGTAGGTGCTTACTATAGCAGACCGGTAAAAGTGTTTATACACGATAAGTATGTTAGGGCCTTTCCCGGGGGTGTTGGTTATGCCAAATGCGCCGGTAATTACGGTGCGGTTATGATGCCAACCCGTGAGGTTCAGAAGATGGGATACGACCAGATTTTGTGGCTGGATGGCATACATCACAGATACCTTCAGGAGATTGGAACCATGAACGTGTTTGCCATTATTGATGGCGTTATTATATCTCCTGCACTTGACCAGGGAACCATCCTTGATGGGGTTACCCGTGATAGCATTATCCGCCTGGCTGAAAATGAGGGCTACACCGTTCAGGAGCGCGATATTTCAATTGACGAGGTTATTAACGCTTACCACGAAGGCAAGCTTGAAGATATGTTCGGAACAGGAACCGCAGCCGTGCTTTCGCACATCGGCGAGTTCCACTATAAAGGCGAAAACTATGAGTTGCCACCTTTAGAGGAAAGAGAAATATCTAATAAGCTGAAAACCCGCCTTACTTCCATTAAATCTGGCAAGGCGGAAGACATTTTCGATTGGTTGCATACTGTGCCCGTGGCAGTATATTCGAACCAATAGTTTGGATTCCAAATGGTTAAAGAAAAATTCAGGGTGAATCTAATTGGACCTAAACAGTTCCCATAACACGGGATCCTGCCAAAGTTCATCACTATCATAGAATACAGCGACATAGCTATTTCCGATCTCGTTATTGAACCTTATAACCGTCAGGTCTTCAAAAGTCCTTTCAGTTTTGGAATCTCTTGCTTTGGCCTCCTCTAATCTTCCATTCTTTATTAAAGAAATTAATTCCGGATAAGTATTCCTATCCAAATTAAAAAGCCCTATAATTTCCATATTGCTAATCTGCCTTATGGTCACGTCCTTGGCCTTAATTGCTCTTGATAGTAAGGAGAAATAGAACTCTTGATTATTGGTCCGTTGCATAATAAATCAAAAGTGTTTAGAACATTTGACCAAAATCTTTTTACTCCAATATTGATTTCAATTCAGGGAACACTTCCGCGGTGTTTTCGCCCCTTAGTTTATCCAACTTTAGGCTTAGCTCTTTGAATTCGGACATAAGACCTGAATCGTCCTGCGAATTCATATAGGTTATGGCGCTTTTTAGCTCATTAACCATAATATCAACCTTAATATGCCCTGTTACTTCAGGAGCTAATATCCATTCCAGTCGGCCACCTATCTTTTCCAGCTTTTTGGGCGATGGCGGCGCGGGAGCGTTTTGCCTTACATATTCCACTATCCAGTTAATATGGGCATTTATCTTCTCCTCTGCCTGCTTTTTAAGTTCAGCCGGAAGAATGGTGATGTTGTATTCAGGAGGATTTTTAAGTGTATGGGGCATAAACTCATCCACCTTAATCAAACCACGCTCCACCCAGTTTTTATGAAAATCGGGCAGGTGAAGGATGTTGAATATATTAATGGTTGGGGTAATCAGGAAGTCAACATTCGGGCACTTTTCAAGCATCCTGCGGCGGTTATCTTCGGCTTGTTGCCATGATTGGCCGCTGCGTTGCAACTCCCCTCTTTTTTCGCTCCCATCCAGGCTGGCAAAAACGTTTACATCCTCAAACTTAGCCCAGTATTCAAACAGGTCTTTCCCTTTATAATAGGTTTGTGAAAAGTTAGTAGCATAACAAAGGCGAATGTCAGTTTTGCCTCTTTCAAGTAACATTTCTATAATGCGGTAATGCTCCTCCATAATAAGGGGCTCCCCTCCCGCAAAATATATTTCCTCCAGGTCATCAATCACAAAGTCAAGCTGTTTCATCAGCAGGTCAAAGTCTTTGGGCCCGCGGTGCATGCGCGTATCATGCGACAAAAGGCCCAGGGCCTTAGCATCATCATACCACTGAGAACTGCTATGATGGCCGCAGATGCGGCACTTAAAGTTGCAAAGATTAGAAACCCGAATATCCCAGGTTATTGGCCTGGCTTCAGCCGATGAGCCATCCATAGCCGTTTTCAATGCCCAATCCAATTTACCGGCGTATAAAAAGTTGGTGACATTACGGGTACTTCGCAGGCCTACCTCTTCATTTTTATAGCATTGCCAGCAACGGTTATCGGGTTGGTCTTTGAGCATCTTTAGCCGAAACTCGCGCATCTTTTCGCCGTTCCAAATATCCTTTAATTGCTGTTCGTTAATATCACCCAGGGCCTTTTCATGTTCCCAAGGTGTCAGGCAGCAAGGAACCACCGTTCCAAAATGGGACACGAACAAATGCACCCAGGGTTTCATGCAAAAGTGTTTGCTGGATTCAAGCGAATCCATATCAGTAATCTTTCTCCCTTGAATAGTGTTGATTAAAGTCCTTTTTAAGCCATCTGCCATCGCTTGCTAATAACGCATATTTAGCTGAGAACACATAGCCGCTAATTCAATGCAGATTTTGCCTGATTATGCTATCCGTAAACTCAGCAAACTTACGGTTGCCCTCTGCATTAAAATGATGCCCGCCAGGCAGGTAATCGGTTTTATAGGAATAACCAAAAGGATAATGGGTTTTGACCGAAAGATCCTTTAAAACAAAGCCATAGGCATTATTGAACTGTTCTGGTGTTTTCACCTTGTCCACTTTTGCATCATCAGGAATAAAAACTATTTGCATAGCAGCATTTTGCGCCAGGCAGATTGAATCGATGGCATGAAGGTGTTGATAGCTAAAATCAGCTTGCCCATTGAGCCTGTGCGCGCCATCTGGCTTTTTGACAATAAAATGTTTAAGTGTCTTGAATTTAAAATACAACTGGGTGGTAAAGCAAAGCCGGGAACAAAACCGCGGTAGCCCGCTATCCTGGCCATTAAGAGTTATAGCCTTCTTATAATAGTAATAAGCCTGTTGCGCCGATGCTAAGATGAGATTATTTGTGCCTGACAATTCCTCAGGCACATTACTCAATAGCCAACCGGCATTAGTTTGCCAGTAAAGAGGGATTCCGGGTGTGGCAATCCTATCGTAGGACATAACATCATTTGAGCCGCAAAATGCTATGATTACCACATCAGGTTTTAAGAGCGGAACGTACTTTTCAGTTATAAGCCGGTAGTTAAGCGGGTCTGAGCCTCCCACTCCAAAAACAAAAACTGCATAATCATGCTGCATGGTCTTTAAACGTTGGGCGAATGTTTCAACGTAAGAAAAGGAACTATCAAATACCCCTTCAGTAAAAGAATCACCTATTACAAATACAATTTTCTTTCCCTCTTTTTTAAAGGCATTGGCCACTTCCGGCGTATAATCAAATGGCGAATAAAAGCCTTCTTTATTGACTTGATGTAGACCATCGGTCCAACTGTAATCCGGGTTTTCGTAATTCATACCTACGCCATCAGCAAGATGCTGCTGAAAGCTTTTTAGGCTATCCACGGTTGTAAAAAGGTATTCTTTATCGCGGTATTCCTGCCCCGGAACAAAGCCCTTAACACGTAAATGTTTTTCTGCAACAGCAAAAACTACAACCACCGACATGTAAAAAATAAAACCAAGAGTAAAGTTTAAATACAAAGACTTATTGCTTTGGTAAGCCGGCAAAAACCGGCCAGTGTATTTTAGTAATGAATATGCTAAAACCATTACTCCTGCTAAGGCAAAGAACCTTAACAAAACTGCGTGCCACCAATATAAGTGCGGATAAATGGGTTGTCCATGAAGCAACTCATAATCAAACAGCCTTCTTTCCCCTTCTAAAAAACCTGCCACAAAATTATAGCACAACCAAACGCTTAAAAAAGCTGCAATGGCGATCAACAGGCTTATTAAAAATGCTTTTATAGAAAGTCGCATTTCTATTTTATGATAACAACAACAACAATTTCAATTAAATATGAATTGCTGCAAAAAATTAATTTTAGAACTTTAAGCAAGTTTAATATTCATTTGTGAGAAAGCAATTATTGGCGGTACTATTCAAGTCTTTGTGTAATGTCGTCTTGCTGTTCGTCATACTTAGGTTACTTGAGCCATTTCTGCACCTCTCGGTGCATATTTTTTTCACGTACAATGTATTTTATGAAACCACAGCGCGTTGCTTCCCTAATTTTCCGAAACTGGCATACGTCTTTATAATCCTTCTGCCTCACATCGCCCTTTTTGCGTGGATATCCTGGATTTTTAAACCCAATATTCTGGTACTCCTAACCAAATTCTTGTTAACCTCATTGCAAAGTTTATGGGGTATACAAAATAGCTCTTCAAAAAGGGCTGTGTTTATTAAGAGTAAGTTATTCAACACTTATCAAGGCGAGCTATTTCGTCAACTAGCTATTAGCCTTGGCATCATCTTTATTTTTTGCGCAGTCTATTACTGCCTTAATGCGCTGATACCTGATAAAGATATTTTTTTCGAATTACAGTTACGGTTTTCATGGATATTATTAATAGTGCTTGGCTTACAGCTAATGCTGCTGTTAATGCTAAACAGGAAAGATATAATCCCATTTTTTGAAAGGTTTTTTGCCGGTAAAGGCTCTGCCTATAACCTGGCTATTTTCCGCGTAGGAATAGGGCTTGAACTTGCCACCATATATCATTATAACCTTGAGCATTGCATGTTTTGGACTTCAATGCCACATAGCATGCGGGTTAGTTTACCTTTTATGGGCTGGTTTATTCAAAACATACCAATAAACGCTTTTTGGTTTAGCGCAGCTTGCCAGTTAGGATACATTCTGGCGTTAATGATTGTGTTTGGAATTTTTACCCGCCCTGCTTTGCTCATTAATATTCCAATTTCAATTTATGCTATCGGCGCTCCCATGTTTTTTGGCAAGTTGTTTCACCAGCATATATGGGTTTGGTTTCCGGCCATTCTTGCTTTTAGCCGGTGTGGAGATGCACTTTCAGTAGATTGGCTACTCAACAAATTTATCTGGAAAAAGGAGCACGATTTTTCGCATCCACGTTATGGCATTCCGCTTAAAATGGTTTGGATGCACCTCGGCATCATTTACTTTTTTGCAGGCTTTGTAAAGCTAAAAAAAAGCGGCTTGGAGTGGGCACTGGGCAGCAGCATGATTAATCAAATGCAGGTTGAGTGGATTCAGCATTACAACCTTATTCCAGCAATACGGATTGATCATTATCCTGTCATCGCGCATTTAGCTGGTGTACTGGTTATATTTTTTGAGCTGGCATATCCATTTTTAGTACTAGCCCCGGTAGGAAGACTTATTGCATGCGTTGGCGGTATAGCTATGCATAGAGTTATTCAGTACTTTATGTATATCGGTTTTTTTGATTTGCAAAGAACCTACATAGGCTTTGTTAATTGGGAAAAAACCGCAGAATGGCTGAGAGGAAAAATTAAACTCAATAACTTATTTAAAGAAGACAATTATGTGTCTGATTATAAATTAGCGTTAAAGGACAATTCCTTTAAGTATGTTTTGGCTGTCGGCCTTTCACTATACAGCATCAATTTTTTGTTCGGATTATTTTCTATTCACTCGTGGCCCTTCTCCTCCTATCCTACTTACTCAAATTTGGTTCCTGCAACACACCAATATGTTTTCTTTGAACCAATAACAAAAGCAGGCGATACTTTAAATATTTACCAATTAGGCCTTAAGGATTCATTCAGAATGGAAAGCTACACACCCATTGATGACAGGATAAGTGAAAACTTTAAAACTGGCGATACCAGCATGTTGCATACCAATGTTTTAAAGCAGTGGAATATTTGGAAAAGCAATGTGAAAGAGTTACAACAGGCTGATACTGTAAACGTGTATTTAAGAGTTAGCCCTGTTGCGCCTGAAACCCGCGATAGTCTAATAAGTAATCAACTGATAATGAGGTTTAAAAACTGAGCCTTACATAAAAATTAAGAGCCCCCCACAGGCGCGGAGGGCTCTTAGTTTAACCCTTAAAAACTAAACTTTGATAATAAGACAAAACCCACTTGCCAAAGGTTGCATAGGTGTTGAAATAATTTTTTCGGGTTTGCATATACTTGAATTATTATTGCTTATGCAATTATTCATTTAACCTTAAACCGATATTTATGCCATTAAGCGTGGGTACCAAAGCCCCTGATTTTAAGCTTCCTAACACCGAAAAGAAAGAGATAACATTAGATAGTTTTAAAGGAAAGAATCTGATTATGCATTTTTTCCCGGCAGCATTTACAGGAGTTTGTACAGCCCAAATGTGTACTAGCCGCGATGAACTTTCGTTATATAATAACTGGAATGCGGCTGTGGTGGGGGTATCTGTAGATATGCTATTTAGCCTGGCCGAATTCAAAGCCAAAAACAATATCAATTTCGACCTTCTTTCTGATTTTAACAAAGATTTGATTAAAGCTTATGACATGGTGCAGGAAAACTTCTCTGTTGGTTATAAGAATGTGGCAAGAAGAGGCGTGGTACTAATTGATAAAGATGGTGTAATTCAATATGTTGAAGCAACTCCTTCCCCCGGAGACCAGGTAAATTTTGATGCGCTGAAAGCAGCCCTTGAAAAGTTGAAATAACAAGCTAAATATAGCCCTACACAAACGGCAATCGATTTTTTACACGGAAATGACAATCCTTTTTTGAAATTTTTCGTCTAAGTAACGAGAAGTGTGACGATTTAACAGTTACTGAGAGCGTTAATATTTCCATTTTGTCAGTGGTACGAAAGTTGACCATGTTTATTTAACAGGCGCTAAAAAACCGCAAAAAATGGCCTACAAAAATTATAAATTCAAATCGCTGAGGGTATTTGCCTCAGATGAATGGCTTGCAAACCGCAGCCGCGAATACAGGTCTGTGTTTGATAGAAGCGAAACAACCTATATATCTGCCGAAATTGCCTTTTACAATAAGCTCTTTGATGAGCAAGACTGGGAAACTACCGTTACCCTCAAAGCCTTTTCACATGCAGATGGCAAAAAGAAAGAACTCTGTTCGCAGGACGAAAAGAGAAAAATACGTTTAGATGAAAACGTAGTGTACATTAATAAAGGATGGGGTATGGCCACTTCCGGGGCGTTTTGGACCGTGGGTGAGTATAGCTGGGAAGCTTACATTGATAATGAACTGGTAGGTACCAAACGCTTCTATATTGAAGACGTAGGCAAAGTTGCCAGCGATAGCAATCCATTCTTTGATATTGAATCTATCCGCTTTTATACAGGAGATTATAATGCGGTAAACAATGAGAATAAGGTTTATCTGAAAAAGATAAGCCGTAACGAAACGCAGTATTTGTATGTTGAATTCAAGTTCAAGAATAAACTGACCAATGACTGGAACTGCGAGGTTTACTTTAACTGGTATAATGCCTCTGGTTTATTGAAAGCCCGTATTGAGCGCTTTAGAAAAATTGAAGCGGGTAAGCAGGGTGAATCTTTTGCCTTTAATGAAGGTTGGGGTAATGATATACCCGGCACCTGGAAGGACAGCAAATACCGCCTTGAAATTGTGTTTATGGATACCGTAATTGCGGTATTACATCTTGAAACTGCTGAGGAGGATGAAGAAGGCGAAGTGGAGATTAGCACTATAAGTGGAAACGTAGCTTCAGTGAATTCCACCTTGCCAAGCGCTCCTGATGAATCATTAGATGCCAACGTCAAGAAACTGGATGAGTTGATTGGCCTTGAAGAGTTAAAAAAAGAAGTAAAGAATCACATTGATTACCTGAACTTCTTAAAACTGAGACAAGAAAAAGGATTTAAAGATTCTGAAAGGATTAACCTGCACTCGGTATTTACAGGAAACCCCGGAACAGGTAAAACTACCGTGGTAAAACTGCTGGGGCAGATATACAAATCAATGGGTTTATTGAGCAAAGGCCATGTAAAAGAAGTTGACCGCTCGCAATTGATTGGTGAATACATTGGCCAAACCGCGCCGAAGGTTAAAAAAGTAATTGAGGAAGCTAAAGGAGGAATTCTGTTTATTGATGAAGCTTACTCTCTTGCCCGTGAAGCTGACGATTCAAAGGACTTTGGAAAAGAAGCAATAGAAGTATTAATAAAGGAAATGAGCGATGGTTCAAAGGACCTTGCGGTGATGGTGGCTGGCTACCCACATGAAATGGATGTATTCCTGAAATCGAACCCAGGTCTCAAATCACGCTTTGCCAATTACTTCCATTTTGAAGATTATCTGCCCGATGAGTTACATGCTATTGCGGTTAAATACTCTATTTCCAAGAATGTAAACCTTACCGAAGAAGCTAATAACTATTTGGGAGAGGAATTAATGGAGGGTTTCCGTAATCGCGACAGGTCATTTGGTAATGCGCGCTATGCCATAGCGATAGTAGATGAAGCCAAAATGAATTTGGGTCTTCGGCTGATGAAACGTGAAGATTTGAGAGACCTTGATGCTAAGGTACTTTCCACTATTGAAAAGGAAGACGTTGAGCTGGTATTTAAGCAAAGAGGTAAGCGCAAATACAATATAACTATCAACGAGCGCTTGTTACAGAGCGCCATGGATGAGTTGAACACTCTGGTAGGGATTGAAAATATTAAGAGCGAAGTAAACGAGTTGGTAAAACTGGTTCGCTTCTACCATGACATTGGCAAGGATGTACTGAACAAGTTTTCGTTGCATACCGTATTTCTGGGTAACCCCGGAACAGGTAAAACAACGGTGGCCCGTATAATGGGTAAAATATTTAAAGCGCTTGGATTGCTGGAGAGAGGGCATATGATTGAGCTGGATAGACAAGGCCTGGTGGCAGGTTTTGTGGGGCAAACAGCCATTAAAACCGAGGAACGTATTAAGGAAGCCAAAGGTGGAGTTCTGTTTATTGATGAAGCTTATGCTTTGGGCGAAGGCAACGATTTTGGCCGCGAGGCTATTGAAACCCTTCTTAAACGTATGGAAGATAACCGCGGCGAGTTCGCTGTTATTGTAGCTGGCTATACAGAACCTATGCTTAGATTCCTTGAATCGAATCCGGGCCTGCGCTCACGTTTCGACCGCACCTTAACCTTTAATGATTACAGCGCAGCTGAGTTGTTCAGAATCGCTATTTCGTTATTAAGGCAGGAAAACATTCGTTTGGATAACGAGGCTTATGATTACCTGCAGAAATACATTGAATCCATTTACACTTATCGAGATAAATATTTTGGTAATGCCCGCGAGATCAGGAAACTGATTGTAGATGCTATTCAAAAGCAGAACCTAAGACTTGCCTCCATGCCAAAAGACCAGCGCACCAAGGAAATGCTTGAAACCATGACCATGGATGACCTGAAAGAATTTAAAATTAACGAAGGCAAGCGCAGCAGTTTAGGTTTTAAGTATTAAACGCATTGCGCTTATAAATTATAAACCCGCAGGATTTGGGAAAATTCTGCGGGTTTCTTTTTGATTACTATTCAATAATATTGCAGAAAGAATAAAGTATTGAAACCGATTTTACTTGCAATCTTTCTTATCACCGGTATAGTCTCATTCGCTCAAAAAAATCAGATACCGGCTGTTGATTCGCTTTTAAAAAATAATGACATATCAGGCGCAGTAAAAGTACTGGACTCAATCGAGCAACATGATTCAGTTTCATACTTAACAGTTTATTTCAGAGGGCTGGTTAACGAATGGACCAAAAGTTACCATGAGGCCATTGATCTTTGCAACAAAGCCATAGGTATGTATGGAGTGCGCGACTCCTTTTATCTTCGTATGTATACTACCAAAATACAGTGCGAAACCAACAACAGAAATTATGATGCTGCCATAGAGGATGACAAATACATTCTAAAACTTTTCCCCAAGGATATTGATACCTATGTGCACCTCTCCTATGCCTATGGCAGAACAAAAGATTATAAAGACGCATTAGATGTATTAGAGGAGGCTCTTAAAATGAATAAAACCAATCATTCCATTTATAATAACCTGGCATACTTTGAAGGGCAAAGTAAGCAATACAAAAAAGCAATTGCGCACGCTACTGAAGGGCTTAAATACACAACTGATTCAATATGGGTGGGCTATTTATATAATAACCGCGGTTATGCCGAAATGCAATTAAACCAATTAGAAGAGGCCGATGCCGATATGGATAAATCAATGGCCTATAATCCCGGCAACCCCTATGTTTATTATTTTAAAGCTATTTTATACCAGCAGCAGAAAAAGACTTTTGAAATGTGTAGGTATGTTGAACTTTGCCGGCAAAAGGGTGGTGCAGGTTTAGTAACCGAATTAAGAAAAATATGTAAGTAAATATCCGGGCATGGAAGCATTGAAAAGATTTAACGTGCGTGTTTACGGCTTACTGATAAACGAAAACAACGAATTGCTGCTGGCCGATGAGGCTTTTAAAACCGGCCAACTGGCCACTAAATTTCCCGGTGGCGGACTTGAGCTGGGAGAAGGATTAATTGAAGGATTAAAACGTGAGTTTAAAGAGGAAACTGGTATTGATGTTGAAGTACAGGACCATTTTTACACCACCGATTTTTTCGTGCGCTCATTTTTTGAGTTATCACCAGATAGCCAGATAATCAGCGTTTATTACCTGTGCAGCTCAAAAGACTGGAAGAAAATTAAAACCAGCGATAAAAAATTTGATTTTGAGGTAGTGCCGGGTAAAGAGGCAGAATCATTCCGCTGGGTGCCACTTAATCAATTAGATAAAGAAACAGATATAGTGCTGCCAATAGATAAAGTAGTAGTCGAAAAATTACTAAAGAGCTGGAAGATCTAAGGCTATCAGAATAACGCCCTTAATTCTGCCCTACCAGTATGCACAGGATTCATAGTGCTTTTATCACCGGGCTGAAAACCAGTCATACGCCCATCGTAGCCAATAGTTAGCTGAATGTTAGCTGTAAGGTTTTGAGAGAAGGCAAGACTCCAAATAAGGTTATTGCCATTCTGTAAACCATCGAGCATCGCGTATTGCAATTGCTCATTCGTATAACCCTTATCGCGATACTGAATAGTTGCATAAGAAAGACTGGCGGTTATCGTGCTTTTCTTCAAGCGATTATAGCGACCTTCTAAAGTAACTTTGTGTATCTGGGCTGTTTGATTGCCCACGCTATCATTAGGATTCACCTTTAATGCAAAATCATATTTTATATCAACCCGGGCTGTGGTTTGAAACTGGTAGTTGAAATCTGTATTCAACTCGTTATAAGTGAATTTGTATTTCAGGTTTGAATAGAAATCAGATTGGTTGGCCTTTATACCATTGGTGTATGTAAACTGCGAGTTGAAGGATTTAAACAGGTTCCACCGAACCAAAATTGACTCTGATTGCAACAAGTGGTTTTCGAAACCGCCGGTTAAGAGTGTTCGCCCACGCGAATAATTAAAATCTAACTGTGCCCCATATTTGGGGTCCATCCGGTTAAAATAAAGCGTGTTTCTGCTGCTGATATTGGTGGCAACAATTTGCGTATCCTCTTTATTGAGCGGGAAAGGATTGAAATAACTGTACACCTTTTTATTTCGTGCCGCAAAGGTTTTCTTACTTATCTGCACACTGGCAAAAATGCTGAACATGGAAATCACCTTCCTCACCCCTGTTTTATTCTTCCACACGGCTGCCGGATTAATATTCAACACCTCATTAAATTGGTTGGTGTTAACTGTTACATATTCTGGCGTTGGAATAATGAGCCTTACATAGGATGTATCCGTTTTATAGGGCGAAGCTACAAACTCATTGATTTGCTTGTTACCATCATGGTTCGCATCCACCCAAATGAAATCTCCCTGGTTGGTGGGCGATGCCTGGTAACTTACCTGCACCTGCTGCTGCCTGCCCGTGCCTAATTCATACAAAGTTTGTGAGCGGAACACACCTCTTAATGCAGAAACACTGTAATCAACACGCCCTAAATAATAATGTTCGGGCTGGTCGCTGATGTTAATGGAATCTTCATTCCTGGCATGGCGATAGGTAAGCGTATAAGTTAATGTCTGGTCTTTAAGCGTTGCAATAGTTCCTAAGAAATTAACCGTTTGCGCACCATAATAAGGCTTATTGAAAGTGCTTTTATTTGGCCTGTGCTCGTAACGCATTAAAAACTCTATGGCGTATTTGTTCTTGGCGGTATCGGGGCTACTCATATAAACCTTGTAATTCTGCCATATATAACTGCTTGCAGCGAGTGTATCAGCACCTGTATTTTTAATCATGTTTATTTCATGGTCGTAGAGTGCTCCTATTTTCCAACCGCGCAATTTTTTAATGGAGTAAGAAAATTCAGCCTTAGGTCTGATGAAGTTGGAACCGTTTGTCAGCGATTTTGAATTGAGATAGCTATTGACGAACGTAACGTTCAATCCACCTTTTGAGAAAGCCCCATTTAAGCTGTTCTCATAACCGTGGTAAACCGAATCCTGAATTAATGCTCTCAGGTGATAACTTATATTACCCAACTTACCCCAATTGTAAGTAATACCAGCTACGCCTAAATGCTGATTGTATTGCTTATTAGGCGAAGATGCAAGGTTCCAATCGCGGTTAAATTCCACTGCCCTGAAACGTTCAATGGTAGTGAACTTATTTTGTGTAAAATCATAATTCAAATCGAAGGTAATTCCCTGTGTCTTACCTGATGAATCTGCTTTAGTGGTAACATTTCCCTTATAAGCTGCGTGGCCGGCAAAGCCAATATGGTCTTTGTTGTTGACAGTAGAGAACATATTAGGGTCGCTGTTACTCATGGCTACCTCAGCTGAAACTACGTTGCTTTTATTAATGCGGTAATCAGCGCCCAACGTGTACATCTGCTGGTATTTGGGGGTTACAAGCAAAATAACCGGCTCATAAGAACCCTGTAAATGCCTTCCGGTGCTATCAATAAAAGGTCCAACCCAGTAATATACCCTGCCGTTTGCTGTGGAGGTAGATGGAAGATAATTACCCTTCCCCTCTCCTACATACGAATAATTGACAGCATATTTTGCCTTGGTTGAATCAGTACTGTATTCAAAGATGTGATACACGGAATCAACAATGGTATCTTTCATTTGATACAGGATGCGGTTAGGGTCATAAGCCACGCTATCCCAACCTTTGTAAAAAGCATTTTGGATACTATCGCCCAAAGTAGAAAGGAAGGTCTTTTTATCGGCGTTCAGGGTTTGCTGAATGTTCTGGCCTTTACTATCCTGCTCAGAAAAGAGATTGAAGCGTACATCCACCTTTTTAGCCAGCAATTCAGTATTAAGGTAAGCGGCTGAACGGGTGTAATCATTATTCGAATATTGAAATTCCACTACCACGCGCAGGTCTTTACTAATAATTCTTTTGGGCATAAAGGTTATTTCGCCCAGGTTGTAATCAATGGTGTAATCGCGGTCGGCCCCTCGCTCCATTTTGGCCCCGTTAATGTAAACCTGCTCGCTATTGGCAAGTATGGTAATGAGCGTTTCACCGTTAGCTCCAAGTAATTTATACGGTCCCTGATTGCCTTCTCCAACAACAAGGGTATTGCGCGCAAACTTACCTCTCGCAATGCCTCCGGCTACCGCAGTTTTAAACAAACCAATATTCTTAATCTTGTATGAACCGCTATAATAACCGCCTTCATATTTCCGCGAAAACTTCAGGAAGTAATCATTATCGGGATCCTTTAAATCAAAATCGCCTACAATTACCTTATGCTGGTCTTTCCGCAACTGGATAAATATTTTATCGAACTCCTGAATCTGCTGTGTGTTGCCTTCGGGTTGTATCGGCACGTTGTTATCTGTAATGGCTGCTGTAATTTCCAAATCGCGCGTTAGCATACCCGAAAGTTGTAAGTTAAAGAGCGAATTAAGCACCACATCCTGGTTGCTGCCAAAAGATACACTTCGTGAAAAAATACCGTTGTAGTCCAGGCTGCCAAAATCAATCAGCTTGCCTTTGGTTTCTTCAGGATTGTAAATAAAAGGGTGGGCTAATGAATTGGCTGATGTGGCAGCATAAACCGCATAGCTTTTATTAAATGTTTCGTGCGTTAATGAAAAGGGATATACACGATAAAATATCCGCAACGAATCAACTGCTGGCCTTTTCTTCCAAATCAGCCTCGACTCATAGGCTTTCACCACATAATCTGAGCTATCAATGTTGACCCCTGAAATTGGATTACGAACAGATAAAGTTCCGGGAACAACGCTCAGACTATCCAAATTAAGGGTGTCCCCTTTTATCTGGAAATATTTAAAACGAATATTGGATTGGGCCTTCAACTGTAACAATCCGGCGCTGAGCCACAAAAACAGACATAACCCGATTGCACGTAAAGTGAATGGGTTTATGTTAAATCCTGGTCTGTTTCGCTGGCTCACGAGGAAAATAAAGTACAAGATAAAATAATGACATAAGCAGGAAAATATTGTGCACAGTTCTCAACTGCCTGCCGTTATCTTTCTATTGTGTTGGAGGCGTAGCGGGTTTACTAGTATCAACCGGAGTTCCGGTTTCTTTCGCCTTTTCAGCCTGCCTTTTGGCCTTTAACCGGTTACGTTTAACAATAAGGTCTGAAGGCTTATCGAATTCCTGGCGATACGATATACCAATACCTGTTTTATTGCTGTTGCGCGAGTTATAGTAATCGTAGTTAGTTCTGTTAAAAGCCTTGGCCCGCCATGTTCCGCTTGGCGTTAAGGAATATTCCACTTCAAAGTTGCCCGTTGGTATAACATTTCGTGCCGATTGTGTTACCGGCTGACCGGTTTGGGCATCAACGGTGGTAGCTCCAAAATCAAGATTGCCACCTGCATTAATGCTCAGGCGGTTGTTCAACAAACGCTGGCTAAGTGCCAACTGCAACTCACGACGGGTATCAAGCGTGGCAGAGTTAGTTGTGCTGGTGCCTGCAGTGTTGTTTAATTGGTCGTATTGCCGATAGCCTATGTTAACGTTCAGATTGCGAATATTGGCAAACTCCAAAAGGTTACTCAGATAATTAGATAACTGCGACGAAATAAACTCGCTAACTGTATTGGCTGCCGTTCCACCCAGGTTATTGCTGTTGGCAATAGCGTTGGATGTTGTATAGCCTAATGGAATAAAGCGATTCATTACCAGCAAGCCGAATACCTCCTTATTCATATCGCTTTCATTATTCCTTAACATCGCAAGCCTCTGCTCAACATAACTCTTAATAGCAGGGTCAGGGTCAACCGCTTTTATATCAAATGTAATGGTGGGGCGCTCAAGAGGTCCGGCCAAATTCATCAACAACCGGTATGGAATGCGGCTTAAAGCAGCATTGGCCAATTGATTTTGGTTCGCACTTGTTCCGGTCTGGGTGTTATTATTTGTGTTAATCAAATCATCTATCAAATCAGCGCTGCTGCTTCTCACTTCGTAAACAGCATCCACATTCAGGTGGGCCTTATATACATCGCCGGCAAAGTTGATAGTACCACCGGGGCTCAAATCAAACCGTTTATTGATGATATTCTGCAGCGTAAACAGATAATTTCCACGCACTATCTCATAATCGCCATACATGGTAATTGCACCGGTTTTAGAGATAGCAATTTGCAAATGACCATTGCCATAACCGGTTAGCACATCGCCTGCCACCGGGTCAAGGATAATGTCCATGCGGGCATCAGGTGTCACATCCAATTCCAAAGTAAAGGTTACCCCGTTGAGTTTCAGCTGTGGTAATATTTTATTGGTAATTACAGTATCCTTACCGTGGCCTATAAACTTATAAAACGAATAGCGATTAGTCTCATAAGATGAATTTATTGGCAGCTTGCAATAAGTGCCGGGCAATGTTTTTGCATAACCCGAGATAGTAGGACTGTTGATGTCCCCATTAAAATCAATATATCCTTTTCCGTAAGCTATACCGTAAAAACCTGGACTTTCCTTAGGGCCGGTATTCAAAAACTGACCGTTATCAGTATTTACCCTTATAGCTAACGCAAAATTCCTGAAACTCTCGTGATTAATCCTTCCATTGCCGTAAAGCAGGTTGTTTTTTATATCCCTGATAACAATACCGTCTAAATTAAAGCCATGTTCATCAAGTGTAGCATATTGGTCATTTAAATGATAGGTGGTATTAAGGAAAGAAACTGTAACCGTATCTTTAACCAAATGTACTTTTCCTGTAAGCAGCGGTTTACTTAAAGGGCCGGCAATACTCAGTTTGGCCGTGGCATAACCTTTGCAATTTTTTACATAACGGTCAAAAAATTTATAGTTCAGAAAATTGAGACCAAGCTTTTGGGCATCTACATCAATCTTTAATGATGGGGTGCCGGCAAGCGATACAACTCCCCGCGCTTCAATAAAATTCTGATAATCGGGATTGAGATTGCCACTCTTTACTGAAGCATAGACCAAAATATTATTACCGCTTGAATCAAGACGGGAATCAATATTGATGTCGCCTATTAATTCGCTGCCCAACTTAAAATCTTCCACCACCAAATCCGCATATAAGTCTGGCTTATAAAAAACATTTTCAGCAACCAACATACCATTTACAACCCCGCTTATCTCCTTACTTTTAGCGGCAAACGAACTAACAAAATCGCTGATGCTGGTATTATCGAGGGTAAGCTTAAATGAAGTAGCTGTATCATTTTTCAAATAGCTGGACACATAAATGGTTTGGTTGTTGGTGCGGAAGGCCAGATTATTAGTTATAATCTTTTTGCCCATAATGAAAATGTAATTATTAGGGTCAAAGTGCCAAATGTTATTGCCCAGTTTTATCTGGCAGGTATCCATTCGTAAAACAGCCTTTTCTCTTTCAGGAGTTAAAAATGCAGTAACATCCGCGTAATTAAATTTGCGTTTATCCGAAACACTTAAATCAAACCTTATATCATCGCCTACTGTTTTAGAAGCTAGCCGAACAGAATCCAACATTAGGCTATCGCCGTTATAAACTTTGTCAACCGCACTGGCGAAATCAAATTTACCATTAGCTGAACTAGCATTTATCTCTGCCCTGCGGATATTGATTTTACCAATAGAAACTTCCGGAATATTAGCAGTTAGATTTAACTTATTATCCAGTGTATTGAAATCGCAGGTTATGCGGGAGCGGTGAACGTTTGATAACTTAGGATAAATAATACGGGTAAGGTCGCCCGGCTCAAAGATGCGAAGGTCAAGAGAAAAATCCTGTTGCAGGTTAGCGGAAGTAGTATCAACATAGCCCCTTGTAAATGTTTTATTGGCGAAAACCAGTAAAGCCTTGGGTAATTCTTTCAAAGTGAAATTTCCTTCCATTTCAGCCTCAGCAAAATCTGAAACAAGGGTTATAGATTTCTTTTCACCCGAAAGAAATTTAGCATTAATAGCCAGGTGTTTTATTTTGGCATTAATGGTATCATCGCGGGTAATTGAGGCATCATCCAGCTGTAACGAGCCCACCATATCATCAACTTTGCTTCCGGTGAAGTTAGACTGTAGTTTCCCGGAAAAAACGAGATTATCCTTTATCAGGTAAAGGTTTTTTGGTGCGGCCTTGCGTATATCTGCTTCAAAATTCAGTACGGGAGTTTTCTGAGTCAGGTCGGCCTTACCATTAAAATCCATGTCAAGGTAAGGGTCATGAATCTGTAACAGACCGGCAAAAGATTTCTTTATAACTGAGCCATTTACTTTTATATCCTTGTAATTGTATCCTTTAAAAGTAAAGTTGGAAACGTTGCCATCCAGGTTGGCGTGTAAACTTTCCAGTGTTAAACCACCGCCATCAATTTTGGTTTGTAGAGATACTTTACCAAAATTAGTCGTGTCTTTAAAAAATCTGCCAAGGTCAAATTCATTCAGAGCAAGGTTACCGCTGTAAGAGGCTTTGTTGTTGTTTTTATCGTATTTGAAGTTTACGTCGGTAGTTGCGGAACCAATAGATGTAACCAATTTACCGTTACTAACAAAGTCAGTTAAGAAGCCATCCACTGAACCGGTGTAGTAAATTAATCCCAGGCTATAAAAATTATCCGGAATAACGACACCGGGTAACAGGCGTTTCACATCTTCAATAGTAGTTGCTAATCTGTTTACGCGAAGGTTCAATGATGCATTGTAAATATTGGGTAAACCACGGGTATAGAAATCGCCTTTAAAAACTGTATTGCTACCAGTGCGAATATCAATTCCGCGACCTTTCAGGTTATTGACCCTGCCGTCGATTTCACCGTTTATTACCAATTGGTTGTGTTCAACCTTATCTAAAGTATGTACGAAATAATTGAGATCTTTCAGCGAGAACTTAGTGTTCTCCATATGCGATTTAATACGCACCGCATTCAGGAAATCCTTAAAATCAGCTAAAGAATTATAGCGGAAACTCAGGTAGTCCTTTATATCACTGTTGTTAGTTTTTATATGCAGCTTATCCAAAGTTATTTCATTGGTTGAGAAGCGTAGCTGCGAAGTGAATTGTTGCAAATCGAACCCGCTGCGCTCTTTTGCCGCCAGGTTCTTAACGGTGGTAAGGATAGTATCGCCTATAATAGAGCCATTTTCTGCGGTTAAGTTAATAGCGGAAAAAGCGAGGTGTTTAAAATCAATTCCTTTGGGCAAAATACTATCGTTGTTATGGTCAGTAACGCTAAAGCTTGAATTTGTGAGGGCCAATTCGTCGAAGGTTATTTTGGGACCATTGGGCAACAAATGAAAAACACCGGAAGTATCCTCAGGATTCGCAATTCTTTTAGCCAGGTCGACATTCACATTCACACCATCAATCCGGATATATTTAATGGCAATAAAATTCTTTTTCAGGTCCAGGTCATTAAGGGCAATGTCGCTTTTGGGAACCCTTACGCTCAAATTCATGTGCGATTTCTCATCCTTATAGCTGAAATCGGTATTCTCTAACTCTACCCCTGCCAGGTTAATATCCCACGTTAGTTGATTAGGTTTACCGGTGGTGGGCTTGGTAGTGCCGGGACTTAAACGTGCAAAAATATCTGTAAGGTTTAGTTTTTTACCGGTTGAATCTCGGTGAAGGTGTAAGGTTGCTCCCCGCAGGAAAACCTTGCTGATATTTACTTTCTTGTTGAATAACTCGAACACCTTAAAGCGCACATTAAAATCCTGCGCGGCAATCATGGTGTCGTGGTTATCATCCTCCATGTAAAAATTTACCAGATCAGCTTTATTAAAGAAAGAAATCTCAACCCGCTCAATAGAAACCTTTGTTTTTAACTGGTGCGAAAGCACATCAGTAACCCGGTGAGCCAGGTAAGTTTGGAACGCAGGATAGCGCACCGCTACAAAAAAGGCAATAACCAGCAGCAGTAAAACGCTAAAAATGACTAGAAATGTTCTGACAATCCTTTTTCCCAAACTCCTTATTTAGGTCAATATCAACATTTTATATCCAAAATAACCACACAAAAAACCATAATTCCGCAACAATAACGCCAAAAAACGCTTTTGATTCTTAACCCAGCACTGTCAGCAGGCCAATTTAATATTCATTAGTATTTTCGCCGGCCATGAGCGTAACCATCTTAGCCATTGAATCTTCCTGTGACGATACCTCGGCAGCAGTATGCAAAGATGCCAAAATTCTGAGCAACCTCATTGCCGGGCAGAAGGTTCATGAGTTATGGGGAGGGGTGGTACCAGAACTGGCCTCCCGGGCGCATCAGGCTAATATTGTTCCCGTTGTTGACCAGGCGCTTGTTAAAGCGGAGGTTACCCGAAATGATATTGATGCTATTGCTTTTACGCGTGGGCCGGGACTAATAGGCTCTTTATTGGTGGGCGTTAGTTTTGCCAAAGCTTTTGCCTTGGCCATAAACAAGCCTTTAATTGAAGTAAACCATATGCAGGCTCATATCCTGAGCCATTTTATTGATGATAAACCGAAGTTTCCATTTTTGTGCCTGACGGTTTCAGGCGGGCATACACAAATTGTGTTGGTGAAGGATTACCTGGATATGCAGGTTATTGGGGAAACATTGGATGATGCAGCCGGTGAGGCTTTCGATAAATCGGCCAAGCTATTCGGTTTGCCCTACCCTGGTGGACCGCTAATTGACAAGTATGCCAAAGAGGGAAATGCTGAAAAATTCTTTTTTCCTGAACCTCAAATACCGGGGCTTGACTTTAGTTTTAGTGGCTTAAAAACTTCTGTGCTTTATTTTTTGCAGGCAGAAGTAAGGAAGAATGAAAAATTTGTATCAGAAAATCTGAATGACCTTTGCGCCTCTATTCAAAAAACTATTATTGATATATTGATTGGGAAGCTGCAAAAAGCAGCCTTACAAACGGGTGTTAAAGAAATTGCTTTAGCTGGGGGGGTGTCAGCGAATAGTGAATTGAGAAGAAGATTTCGGGCTTTGGGAGAAAACCATGGCTGGAAGGTGTTTATACCAAAGTTTGAATATTGCACCGACAATGCAGCTATGATTGCTATTGCGGCACATTATAAGTTTTTGAAAGGAGAGTTTGCGGGGCAGGATACTGAACCGCTGGCCAGGTATCATATTTAAATATTTATGGGCGCTGCTCCGTTTATCAATAGTTATAAATTTTACTTTAGGGTGATGAAAAAATTCGGTTTTTTATTGACATCAATAGCGTTGCTGGTTGTTTTAATGAATAGCTGTCAGCAGTGTAACAGGGGCAAAACAGATAATGCAGTTAAGTCAGATAGTTTATCCATTCCAAAACTGGACGAGGCTACTGCAGCTATTAAAAAGGACTCCCTGAATCCATACTTGTATTATAAGCGCGCGCAGATTTACGAAGCAAGTGGAGATTTTAAGAGTGCATCAACTGATATGTTCCTGGCACTTACGCTGGATTCCCTCAGACCAGAATATTATTTATACGCCGCCGATTTGTTTAAGAAAACCTTCGAACCCAAGCGTGGCATTGTATTAATGAACAAAGCTATTGCTACCGACTCAATGAACATTGCTTATTACGTGAAAGCTGCAGAACTGGCTTACATTGACACCACGGTAAAAGGGAATTATAAACTGGCCCTTGATTACCTGAACACGGCCATTGACAAAGACCCGCAGAATGCAGATATTTATTTTTACAAAGGCACCATTTTTAAAGAAGTGGGAGATACGAATAAGGCCATTTCATCTTTTCAAACAGCAACAGAGTTAAACCCAAAGTTTTACAATGCCTACGTGCAAATTGGTTTGTTGCTTCAGAAAAGAAAGGATAAGAACGCGGTGAAATACTTAGACAATGCTATTAAGGTAAGCGATAGACCAGAAGACGCTCTATATGCCAAAGCAAATTTGTTGAAGGAAGAAGGTGTTGCGCTACAAAATGCAAATAAGGATGCGCAAGCCAATGTTATGTTTTTACAGGCCGTTGAGAGTTTTAAGAAAGTGGTAGAAGTTAACCACCGGAACACCGAAGCCTATATGGGTCTGGCCAAATGTTATTACCAGATTGATTCATTAGAGCAGGCGTATAAATATTATGAAATGGCCACCAAGTTAGACCCAACTTATGCCGGAGCTTATTTTAGTAAAGGACTATGTGCAGAAGAAATGGGTCGGACGGCTGAAGCTATCAACCTATATCAAACCTGCTTGAATATTGACCCAACCTTTTCGCGTGCCTCAGAGCATTTGAAGAATTTGCAGAAAACTCAATAATGCTTTTCTGCTCTAAAGCGTGCCTTAATACCAGCCACCACATTTTCCTGGTTTTCCCGAACCGCGGCATCCAATAGATATTTCTGACTGGCCTCTGTTTTCCCTTGTTCATTTTGCTGCTTGAACAGAGCTATTTCTTCAGCATCGAAATCTGCTTTAAGGTTCGCAAAGCTATTATCAATAGCATAACCGCATTGTTTTAAAACATCGCCAGCAATTTTTTCGAAAATGAGAATTTCCTCAGGACTTAGCTTTTCGCTGTAGTGCCGTGTGTTATTCCTATCAATAGGTTTTATAACGTTCCGCCACATAGCACCAGCAGCGGCAGTGTTTTTAGCTTCTTCTGAAAGATAGTATTCAAGCATTTCATCCCTCCATTCCAGACCCAATTTATCAAGTACTGGTTGTAATGCCCTCTGTGGGTGATCAATAAAATCTTCGAAATATAAAACGTGGCTTCTTTCAGGTCCCATTTTTTTTACAAACTCCACTGCCAGCTCCTGGTCACGTTTCCACTGTTGGGCAATAAAATAAATATGCTTCTCTCCCACTATAGCATTCTTAAAAGAGGCAGCTACATCCCGGCCATCTCTTAACAAATGAACATAGAAGGGCTTTATTCCTGATTGCTCTATACCATCGATATAATACAGGTTGGCCATACTTTTACAGCACCAGTATTGCGCATTCTTATGTTCAGCTTTTAACTCATACACGCTTTTAAAAACTTCGTAAATGGTTGGCCGGCTACAACGTGCCAGCACTTTTTCTTTCGTCAGCTCAACATTCACCCAGGGAACCGGATTGGTGGCTATGAATTGCAGAATATCATCTATCAGCAGACCAAAATTTTCAGGTTGGGTTAAATCTCCGTATTGAGACAGAAGAGGAACAAAAGTATGCAACAGATGTGGAGGATGAGGGGCTTCGATACCCGGCGACTGATTCAGTATTAAACGCAGCAAATTGGAACCTGAACGCTGGGTGCCTATGATTAAAAGAGGAGAACTACCGCTTTTCAATTTTCTTTTTGAATATTAGCACAAATAAGCGCAAATTTTTTCCAATGAACCCTTGTCTTCTCCTCCCTGTTTTTATACTCATCGCCGGTTCGGCTTTATGCCAGGTTTTACCCAAGCCAGGCTCAAACCTTAACTACACCCAGGTAATGCTGGAGTATGAAAAAATACCGGGCGCCTCGCAATATGAAATACAACTGGTGCAGGATGCGAAAGATGCCTCCTTTAATAAGCCGCTGATAGATAGAAAAGATTCCAGCACTGCTACTTTGGTAGAAGGACTTCACTTTGGTAAAAACTACCAATGGAGATATGCTGGTATTGTAAATGGTAAGTTAACAGAATGGAAAGGGCCTTATCGTTTTGAAATAATGGAAAACCCTTTTTCGGACAGATACAGGGTAAAGATTTTGCAAAATGACCCTGTTAACAGCACCAAAGGTTTAATAGCATTGGATGTTATTCGCACCATTGTGGATATGAAAGGAACACCGGTTCTTTTCTTTCCTGAAGGCACAGATGTTTTACGCCGCGGAGCAGAAATGCGCGACCTGACTTTAAACAAAGCCGGAACACTAACTTTTCTGGATGGACAAATAGCAGGCGAAGCAGGGCTTAGTGGTGACCCCATTTGGTTTGCACCGCTGCAAATGAAGAGCAGGGCTTTTACAGCCTTCGGCGATTTTTATCACCATGATATTAAGCGCTTACCAAACGGGCACTACATGATTCTGGCTGGTGATTATGAATTAAAAACATTGCCTTCCTGGATTAGTCTTACCAAAGTTTTGCAGGAGGCTCCGGCCGACAATACCGCCGATAGTACCGGCGAGGCGGGTAGGTATAGTGGATTAACTGTTTACATTAACAAGGCCGATACACAGGTATTGGTGAACATGGAAGCCATTAATGAATATGATAAGGAAGGAAAAACCGTCTGGACATGGAAGTGCAAGGGTTATTTTCATGACAGCGATGTGTTTCCCGAAAACTTCGACCTGAATAAAACATGCACTCAGCAGTTACCGCATTTAAACGCCTTTAGTGTAGATGCCAAAAATGATTTTGTTTATGCCAGTTTCCGCAACATTGACAGGGTGGTTAAAATTGACAAGCGCCGCGATAAAGTTGTTTATAGCTGGGGCACCAAAATGGCTACCGGTGAAGCCAATGCCGGCGACGGATTTTTTAAAAAACAACACGGCGTAAATATTTTGAAGGATGGAACGATAGCTGTATTTAACAACGGTGATACCAGCATTAAATCAGTTCCATCCAGCGTGGTTATATTCACCCAGCCATCATCTAATGCTCCCAGCAAAGTAATATGGAAATTTGATTGCGATTTTGATTCAAGCGGTCTGCCGGCAAAGCGAAACACACATGAAATAAGCGTTCGCGGGGGTAATGTGGATGTGATAAGCGAACAAAACTTTCTGGTTGGCATGGGAGCGGTAAACAGGGTATTTGAAGTTTCCCGTGCTAAAAAAGTTGTTTGGAGTGCCGTGATTGAAAAGAAAGCTGGTGCCGATTCAGGCTGGGTGGCGCAACCCCTTTACCGGGCTCATTACTCGTCTTCGCTTTATCCTTGTTATTTCACTATACAAAGCAATAAGGATACCATCGGCAAACAAGATTCAACCTTCAGCCTGAAAATATTTAACGAAGGAACTGAGAATGATTCTTACTCCGTAACTATCTCCTCTCCTTCCAATGCTTTCAACAAAGTGTTTGTTACCAGTGATATAAAGAAAGGCGCTTCAGCGGTGTTAAAACTTTCGCGTACGGCAGTTCCGGCCAACAATGAAACGGTAGAGTTAAAAGTGCTTTCAACCAATAATCCCGACTTTGTAAGAAAATTGCAGCTTAGCTACCTCGTAAACAGGTAAATTACCATAGGTATTTGGTTGCAGGGAGGTGTGCACCGAACATTGGTGATATAAATGTGGCTATGTATATCTGCCTTATCCAAACCATTGCCAAAATCGAAGTTCATTCTTGATTGAAGGGTGGCTTCATCCTCCAGCTTGCTGTATTCATCTTTTGCAGCAACGTTATAAGTAGCCTTCCATGTATTATTATCCATGCCAATAACCGTTTCGAAAGCGATGGGTTTGTGTTTTATTCCATCAGGTGTATAAATTTCTAGGGTAGCTATTTTACCCAGATCGGCTTTGGGCACAGTATCGTTATTGTGAAAGGTTTTGCCGTTGATTGATAGACTGAAAGAGTCTTGTGGCGAAGCAGCTAAAAGGAACGCAAGTAAAAGAGTACTCATAGGTAGTTATATGATGAACTAACGCGATAAGATAAAAATAATTGCGCCTAAACGGGGGAAATACAATTTGAGCCCCTAATTTTTATCTTCGCGCTTCATTAATAGCAGTTATGATAAACATTACATTACCAGATGGCTCGGTAAGGCAGTATGAGGCAGGTGTTACCGCTTATGATGTTGCCATGAGCATAAGCCCGGGATTGGCCAAAAACGTATTAAGCGCAGAAGTTGACGGAGAAGTATGGGACCTTACGCGCCCTATCAATAAAGATTCGAAACTGAAGCTTTTAAAATGGGAAGACGAATGGGGTAAAAAAACCTTTTGGCACAGCAGCGCCCATTTGATGGCTGAAGCCCTGGAAAGCATGTTTCCCGGCGTAAAGTTTGGTATTGGTCCGCCAATTGAGGAAGGCTACTATTATGATATTGACCTCGGCGACCGCAAATTGACCGAAGAAGAGCTGCGCGCGTTAGAGGCTAAAATGAAAGAGCTAGCTACTAAAGACAGCAAGTATGTGCGTAAAGAAGTGCCAAAAGCAGAAGCTATTAAGTATTTCACCGAAAAAGGCGACCAGTATAAAATTGAATTACTGCAGGATTTAAAAGACGGAGAAATCACTTTCTACCAGCAGGGCAATTTTGTGGATTTGTGCCGTGGGCCGCATATTCCTTCAACCAGCTATATAAAGGCTGTTAAGTTGCTGAATATTGCCGGCGCTTACTGGCGTGGCGATGAAAAGAACAAGCAGTTGACCCGTATTTACGGCATTACTTTCCCCAAGCAACAGCAGTTAGATGAATACGTTGCTTTATTGGAAGAAAGAAAGAAACGCGACCACCGCACACTGGGTAAAGAACTTGAAATATTTACGTTTGATGATGAAGTGGGCCCCGGTTTACCATTATGGTTACCTAAAGGTGCTGCCATTATTGAAAAGCTGGAAGCCTTGGCTAAGAAGAACGAAGCCGACCAGGACTATGTGCGCGTAAAGACGCCGCATATTGCTAAAGATGCGCTTTATCTGCGGAGTGGCCACCTTCCGTATTATGCTGAGTCTATGTTCCCTCCTATGGAACTGGACGGAGTAAAATACTACCTGAAGGCCATGAATTGTCCGCATCACCATAAGGTGTTTGCAGCTACTCCAAAATCTTACCGCGATTTGCCTATGCGCCTGGCTGAATATGGTACCTGCTATCGTTATGAGCAGAGTGGTGAGTTGTTTGGTTTAATGCGGGTACGTTCCTTGCAAATGAACGATGCACACATTTATTGCACCAAGGCGCAGTTTGAAGAGGAATTTATGAAGGTGAACGACCTTTACGTGAAATACTTTAAAATCTTCGGCATCGATAAATACTCTATGCGCTTCTCAACGCATGAGCCGTCAAAGCTGGGCCAAAAATATATCAACAACCCTACGCTTTGGAAAGAAACTGAAGACATGGTGCGTAACGTACTGGTAAAATCTGGCATGCCTTTTACTGAGGTGGCCGATGAAGCAGCGTTTTATGGCCCTAAGATTGACATACAAATATGGAGTGCTATAGGCCGTGAGTTTACAATTGCCACTAACCAGGTTGACTTTGCGCAGGCCGAGCGCTTTGAGTTGTGGTACACCAATGAGAAGAACGAGAAAGAATTACCAATCATTATACACCGCGCACCGCTTTCAACGCATGAAAGATTTATTGGCTTCCTGTTGGAACATTATGCCGGTAAATTCCCTGTGTGGTTAGCGCCCGAGCAGGTCGCTATTCTTCCTATTTCAGATAAGTACAACGAGTACGGAAAAGAAATTAAGGCACAGCTAAAAGCTATTGGTGTTGCCGCTACTTTGGATGAACGTCCTGAAAAAATTGGCAAGAAAATACGCGATACCGAGCTGCGCAAAGTACCTTACATGCTTGTTATAGGTGAAAAGGAAATGGGCGATAAAGCTGTGGCTGTGCGCAGGCAAGGCCAGGGCGACCAGGGCACCAAACCGGTTGTGGAATTCCTTACTCAACTTCAGCAGGAAATAGCTGAGTACAAATAACATTTACATCAACTTAACCGGTTCCGGTTACAAAATAAATATGTTATAACATATTTATGCACACTCACGCACACATATTTACAAGTTTAGTGGTATTAATGATAACATTTGATTTTCAAATGCGTATATTTATAAAGCCCACGCTTGATAAGTTGAAAGAACTTTTACTTCCAAATTGTTTTTATGGAAACTGGTCGGGAAGCCGGAGGTACTTTAATGCCTGTGGCGCAGTATTTTGGATGGAAAGATGAAGTGTTGTGGACCAATGTAGCGGGCGATGCTCTTATTGCCATATCATTCTTCCTGATACCCTTTACACTTTATTACTTTGTAAAGAAGCGGGGCAACATTAATTTCAGGGGCATTTTTCTTCTGTTTGCGCTTTTCATTTTTTTATGCGGGGTAACGCACCTGTTGGGTGTAATAGGTTTTTGGCATCCGCACTATCGTCTGCAAGGTTTTGTAAAACTGATTACCGGTATAGTTTCTGTTTGGAGCGCTATTTCACTCATATTTATTATACCTATTGCTTTAAAAATACCGCGACCCCAGGAATTAGAGCAAATGAATAAGGAGCTGGAACACAAAACCAACGAGCTGCGCACGCAGAACAAGTTTTTACGCAACATATCCTACGCCATGTATCACGACCTGCGCGAGCCTATCAGAGGCATGGCAATTAACTCGCAGGTATTGTTATTAAGGCATGGCGATAATCTTGATGCCGAAACGAAAGAAATAATTGAGCATGTAGCAGCCGAAAGCAAAAGGCTATTCAGTTCTATTGACTCGACCCTGAGCCTTTCATTTCTTGAATCAGAGAAATACTCCTTTGGGAAGGTTAACCTCAACGCTGCGGTGGCTTATACTCTTTCCAACCTGGCACATCTTATCAGTGAAAACAAAGCACAAATAAAATCAGAGCATCTACCTGAAATTACCGGCAACGAAAATCTTTTATGTATACTCTTTGAAAATATTATTGCCAACAGCATTTGGTTCAGAGGAGCTGAGCCCCCGGTTATTGCAATCTCCTGTATTCAATCCGGTAATAATTATAATATCTCCTTTTCTGATAACGGTTCCGGCTTCGACAACAAATACAGCGAACAGATTTTTGAAATGTTCCGCCGGCTGGGCAATTCCAACTCTTACCGCGGGCCGGGCCTCGGTTTAGCCATCAGTAAAAGAATTGTTGAAATGCATGGAGGAAGCATCAGCGCTACTTCGCAGGAAGGTATGGGGACATTGGTTACGGTTACTCTGCCCAAGGGATAAGTTTATAGCTTGGTCTACCCTTGGTTTATCTTCTTCATTTTATCTTAACACAAGGCCATTACAAAGTTTCTATTTTCGCCCCAAACAATTGAAAATGCGCTTTATTACCTGCCTAATTCTCCCTGCCCTGCTGGTTATTTCTTCCTGCAAACCTTTACCGGTTACATCATCAAATGTAGCCCCGGTTAACATTCCCGGCGATTCAATCACATTTGCGGTTATTGGCGATTACGGCCGCGATACACCCCAGGAGGATTCGGTGGCCAAAATGGTACTGGGCTGGAAACCTGATTTTATTATTACCGTTGGCGATAACAATTATCCGCTGGGGCAATCCTCAACTATTTCAGCGCACATTGGCAAATACTACTGCGATTACATTTATAATCCTGATGCCCCTGCCGACCAGCAATGCAATGGCAAGGCCGCGCAGGCAAAGTTTAACCTTTTTTACCCCAGCCCAGGTAACCACGATAACTATAGTGCCCATGCAAAACCCTACCTGAACTACTTTACCCTGCCCGGCGATGAAAACAATTATGACTTTACCTGGGGGCCGGTGCATTTTTATAGCATTAACTCAGGCACACATGGCACTTCAACCAGAAAAGATTGGTTAAGCAAAGCGCTGGTTCAGGATAAGTCCACCTTTAAATTTGTTTACTTCCATCACCCACCCTACTCAGGCGGCTGGCACGGAAGTGCTAAAGGCATGCAGTGGCCTTACCACGAATGGGGTGTTGATGCAGTTTTAGCCGGTCACGAGCATTTTTATGCCAGGGCCACGGATAATCAGGAGAAAACACCGATTTATTTTATTTGTGGTAGCAGCGGAACAGATGAACATTATTCATGCGATGCACACCCGCTGGATGCTAACCGGTTTCAGTTTTTGTGCGATAACATTCACTTTGGGGCTATGAAGGTTACCGTTGTGAAGAAAAAGGCAGTGTTCGAATATTATGCGGTAGAGATTCCTGATAAACCGTGGGACACTTATACAATCAATAAACAATAGTTGTGGTAAGAATATATTTTAACCGGGAATGTTCGAAATGCAATACCTGTCTTAATTTGCTTTCAGATAAAGAGAAGGGAATTGAGGTTATCAATTATCTCGAAAATCCGCCTTCAAAAGAAGAAATGAAAGAGCTGTTGAGTATGTTGGGCATTACCCCATTCGAATTAGTGCGCAAAAGCGAACCATTGTTTCAGCAGCAATTCAGTAGTAAGAACTTAAGCAATGATGAGTGGATTGATGTGTTGGTTAATAACCCCATTCTGATTGAAAGGCCTATTGTAGTAAAAGATGGCAGAGCCATGATTGCCCGGCCACCGGAAAAAGTTTTAGAATTCTATAATCAAAGCATATGATAGTAAACGCCGCCATACAGGTTGTTCCGCTGAGAAGAGAAGACGCATTAAACCTTGTGGATGGAGCCATTGCTCTTATCCAGAATTCAGGTTTAAAATATACCGTAGGCCCTTTCGAAACGCTGATTGAAGGAGAATATGAAGCGGTGCAAAAGCTATTGCGGCAGATTGAAGATTCCTGCTATAACCAAAAAGAAGTGCAATTTTTGGTTTACAGCAAGTTACATCTATGTGGTGGTATGGATATTTACGAGGAAAGTAAGACTGCCAAGTTTAAGCATTGATATTATAAATATTTTTTCTTTTTTCGCGGCCATGCGGAATAACTGGCTGTTTATTTTTCTTCTTTTAGCGGCTTACGCCCAGGCCCAAAGCGATACTGCTACTTACCGGGTTATAATGAATGACGGTTCACAATTCAGCTGCAAAATTATTGAGTTAAAACGGGGCGAGTATATTAAAGTTAAGAAAGAGGATAATTCTGTTTCACAGATTGGTTGGGATGCCTTTAAGGATTACCGTAATCCTGCTGATGATGCTAAAGCAAAAGCTGCTAATAGAGAACAGCGCATTAAAAGCCGATGGGACGAAGCCTTTATTGTAAGGGTTATTGGGGATACAGTATTCGGCAAGATTGAAAGGCGCGATGACTATAGCATTTACTCTTTTGCATCAGATAAAAAAGAGTTACATTTTTTAAAACGCGGTACAACTGATATATTGGATATTTATGGCACAGTTGAACTTCATGTTTTTACTGATAATCCTGAATTTCAGAAATATATTTTTTTATATGCCAACGAGTTGAAGCGCCCCATTTTTTCAGACAGCACACGGAAAACCTGGAATATTTACAGAGTAGTGGTAGATGGCCCCTGCAAATTACTGTATGATGAAGGCCCATCCTTATTTGGGATGCCAGAATTCCGCCATCAATTCTTTTATAAAGGGGTGCTTAAACCGGCCAATAGCTCCCTGTTGTTTAACGAAGCAGACTTCAAGCGTTATTGCAGAGAAGCTTTATCTGACTGCCCGGAAGTAGTGGCTAAAACAGATAAGGGTGTATACAAAGCCAAAGACCTTTCAAAAATCGTGAAAGAATTCAACGAATGCATTTCAGGAAAATAGATGAATAAGTGCCAATACTAATAAAGCACAATTCAAAACTGTAGTAACCATTGATTTCAAAAACGGCCATATCATAGCGCAATAAGCAAGCATGCTAATGGCCGATACTATGCCAAGGTATATGCCAATTATGTTGCCTTGCTTTTGCAGCGTGTAAGCAAACAAATAAATAGCACCACAGGTTAATAAAACATGGCCATCCATCAACAAACAGAGCAACTCGCGGTCATATCCGGTTTTATGTTGCTTAATTACAAACACATCATGCAATACGCCGTTAACAAGGCACCAGGTTCCGGTAACCAGACACATTATTTGCAGGTAATCCATAATGTCAAATTGCTGTTAATCAATGAATTAATCTAAGGGCTTAGATATTAGAAACAAGGTAGTTATTTGTAGCGACAATTTGCATTCGCAAAACTTTAAAATTCAGGCGGTAGCGTATTTGCGTCATTTTGAAAACTGGCAGGAATTTTGTTATTTTTGTTGCTCTAAAAATTAAAGAACTAAACAACAGAACCATTTTGAGTACTACTCCACGTCCTTTTATTCCCCGCGGTGGCCGAGCGCCTTTTAAGAAAGAACCAGAACATAACATTAACGAACGAATCAAGGCTGCTGAAGTGCGCCTTGTGGGTGAAAACATAACACCCGGTGTTTACGCTATAAAGCAAGCACTTGACATGGCAATTGAACAGGGATTAGACCTTGTAGAAATATCGCCCAACGCAACTCCCCCTGTTTGCCGTATTATTGATTACAACAAATTCCTTTACGAGAAAAAGAGAAAGGAAAAAGAAATAAAGGCACACGCCAAAAAAGTTGAAGTAAAAGAAATCCGTTTTACGCCTAATACCGATGAGCATGATGTTGAGTTTAAAGCCAAGCATGCCGAGAGTTTCCTGAAAGAGGGAAACAAGGTAAGAACCTTTGTAATGTTCAAAGGCCGCGCTATTGTGTTTAAGGAAAGAGGAGAACTGCTGTTACTGCAGTTTGCCGATAAACTGAAAGACGTAGCTACTGTTGAACAATTACCTACCCTTGAAGGCAAGCGTATGTTTATGACCTTGGCCCCTAAGGGTAAAAAGAAATAAGGTCGCCCAGCCTGTAACCCAGGCACTTACCACGTTGATAACCTGTAACATTTAATTTGCACGGGCATTTGCAATTGTAGAAACAATATCTATATTTGCCGTCCCAAAATTTAAGTTAAAGCTATGCCTAAATTAAAAACAAATTCCGGAGCTAAGAAGAGATTCAAGTTGACCGGATCAGGTAAAATTAAGCGCGCTCAGGCATTCAAGCGCCACCTGCTGGGCCGTAAAAGCAAGAAAAGAAAAGAAGAACTCGCAAAATCTGCCATTGTGTTCAAGGGCGATGAGTACAGAGTTAAAAAGATGCTGGGCATGGCTTAATTAATTGATTCCCAGAAATTTGTAAACTGAAAAAACTGAAAAAATGCCACGTTCAACCAATGCAGTAGCTTCGAGACAAAGACGTAAGAAGATACTCAAAAAAGCAAAAGGCTATTTCCTTAGCCGTAGCAAGGTTTATACCGTTGCTAAAAACGCTGTTGAAAAAGCCGGTGTTTACTCTTATGTAGGCCGCAAGCTGAAAAAGAGAGATTACCGTGGTCTTTGGATTACACGTATTAACGCCGCTGTGCGCGAGGAGGGATTAACCTACTCAAGATTCATTTCAAAACTGGCTGCTGCCAATATTGAACTGAACAGAAAAGTATTAGCCGACCTGGCACTCAACAACCCTGAAGCTTTCAAGGCGGTTGTTGCTAAAGTAAAGTAATCACTAATTTTTAGTGTTTTCATAGGTTCAAAGTCGGTCGTCCTTCGGGACGACCTTCTTTGTTATTTGCTTTACTGCAATTCTTTTAGTTTCGTTTTATGATAAAAAACTTTTGGGCACCCTGCCGTCGCTACCCAAAGAACCGGTAATAGTAAATGACTAATGGTTAGGTTTAACTTATTCCAGATATCAAGGCGAAGAGCAATAATCTTTCTCGCCTCTGCATTTGGTTTCGGTTTCCTTATTTGGTTTGTAAATAATGCTCTCCCCTACCGCAATGTTTGGAATGGATACCTGACTGAAGCTGAAATAGGCACTTTCTTCTGCGAAAAAACATTCATGGATAAGATTGTGCGCCAACCCATGAACACCTTCAGCAACTTTGTTTACCTGATGGGCGCTATGATTATAATGAAGCGGGGCCTGAAAGACCGCACCAAGAAAACACGCTACAACATTATATCGGCCAACCCCTATTACAGTATTCTGCTGGGCTCCATTCTACTTTACATTTTTTGCGCCAGCGTTTTCTTTCACTCATCGCTAATACATTTTGCCAGTGAACTTGATTTCTCTGCTGTTTACTCTCTATCTCTTTATCCGTTAATGTATTTTACACACCGCGTTTGGCTAAGGCAAATAAACCTGCCTTCTAATAAGCCCCATCCTAAAAGCACATGGACGCTTATTATCATAGCAACAGCCATTTACTTTGCACTTACCTTCTTTTTAAAGGAGGGAATAAGAAATTATGTAGTGCTGGGTATAATTTTCCTGGTTATAGCATTTGGTGCTACTGTTGAGCGTTTCGACAGGGGAAAGACTAACCATTACTACCTGCTAACCTGTATAGCTTCCATCCTGTTTGCTGTAATGTGGTTTGCTTTTGATATTTATAAAGTGTTTTGCAGCCCGGATAGTATTATACAACCACATTCTTTGTGGCACCTGTTTAGTGGAATAGCGGCGTTTTACTTCTATATGTACATAAGAAGTGAGAAGAACAAAATTTGATTAACGCCGGTTAAAACCTAAGGTGCTTCACCGTCAATCCATCATTGATTAATTGCTTCAATGATTCAATACCAATTTTCAGGTGTTGCTCAACAAAGTTAGAGGTAACCTGTATATCGCTGGCTTCGGTTTTTACGCCTTCGGGCACCATGGGTTGGTCAGAAACGAGCAATAAGGCACCAGCCGGTATTTCATTTTTAAAAGCGGTGATAAAGATGGTAGCGGTTTCCATATCAATAGCCATTACCCTTATTTCCCGCAGGTATTCTTTAAAATCAGCATCCCACTCCCACACGCGACGGTTGGTGGTGTAAACGGTTCCGGTCCAGTAATCCTGACCGAAATCCCGGATAGTTGTCGATATGGCCTTTTGCAAAGCAAAGGATGGCAAAGCGGGAACTTCCTTAGGGAAATAGTCGTCAGAGGTTCCATCACCTCTTACTGCAGCAATGGGCAGAATTAAATCGCCTATTTCGTTCTTTTTCTTTAGTCCGCCACACTTGCCTAAAAACAGTGCAGCTTTAGGCTCAATAGCACTTAGCAGGTCCATCATTGTAGCCGCGTTTGGGCTGCCCATACCAAAACTGATAATAGTAATACCATCGGCACTGGCATTCATCATGGGCCTGTCAGCACCAACTATGGGAACATTGTGCCAGGCAGCAAACATGTGCACATAATTATCAAAGTTGGTCAGCAATATGTATTTGCCAAAGTCTTTCAATTCCCTGCCGGTGTAGCGGGGTAACCAGTTGTTGACTATTTCCTCTTTTGTTTTCATATGATGGGTGAGCAGGCCGAACAGGAGGATGTGCTGCCTATTTTATTAATTTTATTCGAATTTAAGAAAGATGACGGAAGTTGCGTTTGCTGAATATGATTTCAGGGTTGAGGAGAAGGATGGCAAGCGCTTTATCTTCGATATTGCCCGTAAAAAGCTTGTGGCCCTGACCCCGGAAGAATGGGTGCGTCAGCATATTCTACACTACCTGGTGCACACCAAAAACTACCCGACCAGTTTAATTGCTGTTGAAAGAGGAATAGAGTTAAACGGATTGAAAAAGCGCTTCGACCTGGTTGTATTCTCTAACACCGGCAAACCCGTTATGATTATAGAATGCAAAGCGTCCGAGGAACAACTAAACGAAAAAGTTTTTGAACAGATTGCCCGTTACAACATACCCTTGAATGTAGATTACCTGTGGGTAAGCAATGGTGCGTTAAACTATTGCTGCAAACTGAAAGGGGGGATTGAATTATTAAAAGAAGTGCCGGATTACAAAGAAGTAAAAAGCAATTAACCTGCCTTTGTCTAAAGCCTAATATCTGGTGTCTAACGTCTAATTGTAAGTAAATTCTCCATACTCATTCTTCACCACCACTTCATTTTTACCTGCCGCTTCAACATGGCCAATTACCTGACCCGCAATACCAAATGATTGGGCCACATCAATAATAAGCGAGGCATATTGTGGTTCTGTATAAATCTCTAGACGCGTTCCGCAGTTCAGCACCTTGAACATTTCCTTCCAATCTGTTTTCGACTCCTGTTGAATAAGTTTAAAGAGTGGTGGAACGGGCAAAAGTTTATCCTTTACAATGCGTAGGTTTTCGATATAGTGCAACACTTTGGTATGAGCACCACCGGTGCAATTGATGATGGCATTTACCTTACCGGGTATTTCTTCCAGCAACTTTTTAATAACAGGGGTATAAGTGCGCGTAGGCGAAAGCAAAGCCTTGCCAATGTTCAAGGAAGTTCCTTCCAGTTTATCGGTTAATTTCTTTGAGCCGCTGTAAACTACGCTACTATCAATACCGGCATCGAATGATTCAGGATATTTTGTGGCATAGCTTTTATCAAGCAAATCATGCCGGGCTGAAGTGAGGCCATTGCTGCTAATGCCGCTATTATATTCATCCTCGTAAGTGGCTTTGCCGTAAGAAGCCAAACCAACTATTACATTGCCGGGTTTTATATTTTGAGTAAGAATCAGGTCGCTTCTTTTTAACCTTACATTCATGGTTGCATCAACAGTAGTAGTGCGGACACAATCGCCCAAATCTGCGGTTTCTCCACCCATTAGGTGGATGTGTACGCCAAAGTCGTTCATTCTTTCAATGAATTCCTTTCCACCCTTAATTATTTCGGCAATTACCTCACCGGTTATAAGCTGTTTGTTACGGTTAATAATGGAGGTGTATAAAAAGTTGTCGGCAGCGCCTACACAAAGTAAATCGTCAAGGTTCATTACCATGGCATCCTGTGCAATGCCTTTCCAAACTGAAATGTCGCCGGTTTCTTTCCAATACAGGTAAGCTAGTATTGATTTGGTCCCCGAGCCATCTGAACTCATTACGTTACAGAACTTCTCATCTCCGCCCAGGTAATCGGGATATATTTTGCAGAACGCCTTGGGGTAAAGTCCGTGATACAGATCTTTTACCGCTGCATGAACTTCTTCTTTACCCGCCGATACTCCCCTCTTTTCGTATTTCTCCATGTTGTTTAGCAAATATTCATGCCCACTGCATCAGCTACTTTTTTAAGACTGGCGTGCAGTTTTCTGAATTCATCGTAATTCAATTGTTGTTCGGCATCGCTTTTAGCTTCCTTCGGGTTAGGGTGCGTTTCAATCAGCAAACCATCAACACCCATGGCAACACATGCCCTTGCCAAATCAGGAACACCATAAGCATAACCTATTGCATGGCTTGGGTCCAGTATAACCGGCAGGTTGGTATATTCTTTCAACCAGGCAACCCCACACAAATCAAGCGTAAACCTTGTTTTGGTTTCAAAGGTGCGGATACCTCTTTCGCACAATACTACGTTCGGGTTACCGCCACTTAAAATAAACTCTGCCGATTGCACAAATTCCTGCAACGTTGTTCCAAAACCACGCTTAAGCAATACTGGTTTTTGTGTTTTGCCGCACTTGCGCAAAATACCATGGTCATACATGCTCTTTGCACCTATTTGAATAATATCGGCATATTCAATTACCTCATCCACATGCGTGCTATCGCGCACTTCGGTAATAATTTGCAGCTTGTACTTATCGCGCATTTTAGCCAACAACTTTAAACCTTCTAAGCCTAAACCCTGAAAAGTATAAGGCGATGTTCTGGGTTTGTAGGCACCAGCGCGTAAAATCTTTACTCCTAATTCAACACACAATTTTGCGGCTGATTCAATTTGCTCTTCTGACTCAACACTACAGGGCCCGCCAATTACAACCGTATTATTGGTTTTGCCACCAATGGTAACAGTACCCATAGCAATTTGCCTTTTGCCATCCAGGTATCCTTTTGATGCGAGTTGAATATCAGTATCGGTAACAAAAATCTCTTCCGCCGCACCCTTCAACTCATCGCTGGCCTGCTTCAGTTTTGATGAAGTAACCAAGAGCAAACGGCCGTTCTCTACCAGCGAAGCCTGGTATTTAGCGGCAAGGCTCTGCGCCTGTTCTTTACTTATTCCTTTATTTAAGTGAACTATCATTATACACGTGTTAAATTATTGAGCAAAACTGCACCCTTCAGTGCTCCATCTGTGCCAACAACGGGCAAAAATAACACAATGAAACTCAAATCGTTCAACAAATGAAGCATGTCGCTTAATGTCTGATTTTCATTGATTACTATGGGTGTCCGGTTAACCATACCTTCAATGCTCGTATTGCCGAGGTCGCCCAGGTTGCGGATAAACTCCCTTCTCATATCCGCATTGCTGATAACCCCTTTTAGTTCGCCCTTATCGCCCGATACCAGGGCAAAGCCCAGTCCATATTTTTCAATAGCCTCTAATCCGGTTTTCAGCGTTAAAGACGAGGCAGAAAGCACCGGTAAAAAATCCTTGCCAGTCATAAAGTCGGCCACCTTAAAATCATTTTCACCAACTGCGGTATTAGGCGCCTTGTGCAGGTTTAACATACCCGCCCCCAGGTATTCGCGGTTCATCAGGTAGTTGCCTGAAACAATGGAGTTAACACCCAACAAGCGAAGTATAAAGGCAATACGGTCGTTCACACCCCCATCAACCTGAATCTTCATTTTAGGAAATTGATTCCTGAACTGGATGATGCGCTGAAAATTGCCCGCATTAAATGGCTTTCCGCTAACGCCCGGTTCCGACGCCATGAACAATACAAAATCAAATGGAGTATTTGTCTGTCCCAACACATCCAGAGAATCATTCATGGTGAGGGCCAGGCCCCACTGGGTTCTTCCGTGTTTAGGTAGTGTATCAAGCTTCACATCTTTACCATATTGGATGCTCACATATTCAACGCCAGTTTCCTTAATGGCATCAAAAAATATAGCCGGGTCCTGGTGTATAATGTGAAGGTCGACCGGTGTTTTACTAATCTTCCTGATGCGTTGAATATCCTCAAAAACCGAGGCGTCAAAGCAATCGATATGGAACATATCAATGCCGTGGGCATCCAGTTCCTTCACCAGGCTTTCAAGGTCTTTCTCTTTATTTGAATAAATAGAAGCTGATATTTTCATACACTCTGCCCGCCGGAATTACTCCAAATCGTATTGCAGTTTAAGCAAATTACTGTAAATACCCTTTTCCATGCGCGAAAGTTCGTCATGAGTGCCCTGTTCAACAATTTTACCCTTATTTATAACCAGGATAACATCAGCTTCGCGGATGGTTGATAAACGGTGAGCAATAATAAAAGTTGTGCGGTTTTTCATCAGTTCATCCAGCGCACGTTTAACCAATTTTTCGCTTTCTGAATCCAAGGCCGAAGTAGCCTCATCCAATATCAGTATTTTGGGATCGCGCAGAATGGCCCTTGCAATGGCAATGCGTTGCTTTTGGCCGCCGGATAACTTTACACCTCTTTCCCCCACAACCGTTTCAAATCTTTCGGGGAAAGCATTGATAAACTCCAACGCATAAGCCTTGCGGGCTGCTTCTTCAATTTCGGCATCAGTAGCGTTGGTTTTACCATAAGCTATGTTCTCCTTTATCGTTCCACCAAAGAGAATCACATCCTGCGGCACAGTACCGAAGTTTTTACGTAACGCTGTAATATTATATTTGCGCACGTCTTTTCCATCCACCAAAATTTCCCCGCTCTCATAAGGATACAACCCGCTCAATAACTTTATAATAGTTGACTTACCGGAGCCGCTTGGCCCTACCAGTGCAATCTTTTGCCCTGATTTTACCTCGAATGATAGGCCGCTAAACAGCTGAATATCCTTTCTGCTGGGGTATGAAAAATGAACATTTTTAAAAACTACATTACCGGTAACGGGTTCTGTAAGGTTTTCATCATTTACACTGGTTTCGCTGGTTTCCCCCAATATTTCATTCACTCTTTCAGAAGCACCTACAGTTTTTTGCAACACAGTATAGCTTTCGCTCAGGCCTGCCAAAGAGCTGCCAATAAAGAGTGTAAGTACAAAAAATTTAATTAGCCCACCCATCGTAATATTGTTACTTGCTACTTCATTCAAACCTGCATAAACGATGAAGACAATAGTGCCGAACATAACGAATATGATAAAGGACACGAATGCCGCCCTGTATTTAGCCGCATGCAATCCTATACCCGCTACGCTCATGTTAATGTCGCTATATCTTCTTGTCTCGTAACCCTCATTGGTAAAGGCTTTCACCATATCGGCGCTCTGAAAGGTTTCCTCTACAATGGTATTTGATTCAGCCAGTTGATCCTGAGCCCTACGCGAAATTTTGCGGATGAAACGACCAAAAAATACCGCTGAAACTATAATGATGGGCAGTAAGGCCAGTATAATCAGCGTTAACTTCACCGAAACCGTTAGCAGAATAGGGATGCAAACGATAGGTAAAACCAATTGTCTTACAAAAAAGGCCAGTTGATTGCTTAGTGAATCCTGCAGTTGCGACACATCGGATGAAATACGGGAAGTAAGGTTACCAACCCTGTTTTCTTCAAAAAACTGGATAGGCAGGGTAATAATCTTTTCATATAGCGCGCGCCTAATAGCCGCCATGGCATTTTGACTTACATATTCAAACAGGTATATACGGAAATAGGAAAGAATAGCCTGAATCAATAGCACTGCCCCCAACAGAAAGCCAATTTCCTTTAGTTTGTTTGGGTCAATTGAATTTGAGGCTGAATCAACCAAAGTTCTTATTTGGGCAACCTTGTTTTCAGAACTTTCGGGTGATTTCGTTACCTGCGAAATTTTCTCAAGAGCGCTTTTGGTGGGGTCCACCTTTTGAGCAGCCGTATCAGCCAGGGCCTGTATCCGGCTAACTTTAACATCAGCTGTAACAGACGACTTAACTACTTCAGATATTTTACCAATCGCTTCCTTGGCAGGCGAAGCAGCATCTACCAGTTGGCCAAACCCTCCGGGGATAAAGGATACAACCCCTGTGGAGATAACCAGGCAAATCATGCCTATTATAAACCGCCATTTATAAGGGAGAATAAATCGATAAATCCTTAACGCCTCAATAAGTTCCTTACGACTTATCAGGCGTTTTTTGGGTGCTTCAGTTGCTTCGGCCATCAGTTCAAATTGCGCGGCAAAATTATTTTTAAAAGCGAGAAGCGCCGGAAAACTTCTAACTAGTTTTTAACTTTTACATAGTCGTATGAAAACAAGAAAAATTTTAGGCATTAAAACGCGTGATAATGAAACAATTAACCCCTCTTTTTAGTTGAACGAAAAGGGCAATATTAACCTACTATAAAGCTGCCTTTAAAAATTTAAGAAAAGATTTGACCTAATTCTCTGAAAATCCATGTTATTGCCCGAGATTTGCAACCGATTCCCCTATCACAGTAGTCTGTAAGTGTTGTAGTATATCATGAAGTTTTTTTCTCCGTTAAGAAAGGCACTTTTTCTGGGACTCGTCGCTTTATTGTCTTCCTCCACAAAAAGCCAGGCTCAGTGCGCAAATGCCAACACCTTTTTAAGCAATTATACCCCCGTTTGCGATGGTATTGCCCACCAGGCCACCGCCTGCATTAAGGGGGGACAATACGTTGCTGTTGATGTAGTTGCGGGTAACGTTTACATTTTCTCAACCTGCGGTAATACTGCCTTCGATACGCAAATAACAATTTACAATAGCACAGGCGGCAGTGCGCTGGGTTATAATGATGACTTTTGCTCCTTGCAAAGCCAGGTAAGCTGGACGGCTACTTTTACCGGCACTTTGTGGGTTTTGGTTAACCAATATAGCTGCACAACCAACAGCACCTGCATTCCGCTAAATGTTACTTGTTCTGCCCCACCGCCACCGCCAACTGCTGATTCGGCTTGTTTATCGCCTGTGCCAGATGATTGCGCCAATGCCTGCAACCTGGGTACTTTACCAGCCCCTGCTGCTTGTGTAACCGGACAGGCAACCGCAATTGGTGGTCACTTTCCAGCACATTGGGATCCTAAGCTTAGAATTCCACGTGGACAAGTTGTCGCGGCCGCTTCTATAGTGTCACCTAAATACTAGTGACTCCAGCGTAACTGGACTGGCCACAGTTAGGCCGCAAATGTAATCACACTGGCTCACCTTCGGGTGGGCCTTTCTGCGTTCGCGAGTGGACCCGATAAGCTCATGGAGCGGCGTAACCGTCGCACAGGAAGGACAGAGAAAGCGCGGATCTGGGAAGTGACGGACAGAACGGTCAGGACCTGGATTGGGGAGGCGGTTGCCGCCGCTGCTGCTGACGGTGTGACGTTCTCTGTTCCGGTCACACCACATACGTTCCGCCATTCCTATGCGATGCACATGCTGTATGCCGGTATACCGCTGAAAGTTCTGCAAAGCCTGATGGGACATAAGTCCATCAGTTCAACGGAAGTCTACACGAAGGTTTTTGCGCTGGATGTGGCTGCCCGGCACCGGGTGCAGTTTGCGATGCCGGAGTCTGATGCGGTTGCGATGCTGAAACAATTATCCTGAGAATAAATGCCTTGGCCTTTATATGGAAATGTGGAACTGAGTGGATATGCTGTTTTTGTCTGTTAAACAGAGAAGCTGGCTGTTATCCACTGAGAAGCGAACGAAACAGTCGGGAAAATCTCCCATTATCGTAGAGATCCGCATTATTAATCTCAGGAGCCTGTGTAGCGTTTATAGGAAGTAGTGTTCTGTCATGATGCCTGCAAGCGGTAACGAAAACGATTTGAATATGCCTTCAGGAACAATAGAAATCTTCGTGCGGTGTTACGTTGAAGTGGAGCGGATTATGTCAGCAATGGACAGAACAACCTAATGAACACAGAACCATGATGTGGTCTGTCCTTTTACAGCCAGTAGTGCTCGCCGCAGTCGAGCGACAGGGCGAAGCCCTCGGCTGGTTGCCCTCGCCGCTGGGCTGGCGGCCGTCTATGGCCCTGCAAACGCGCCAGAAACGCCGTCGAAGCCGTGTGCGAGACACCGCGGCCGGCCGCCGGCGTTGTGGATACCTCGCGGAAAACTTGGCCCTCACTGACAGATGAGGGGCGGACGTTGACACTTGAGGGGCCGACTCACCCGGCGCGGCGTTGACAGATGAGGGGCAGGCTCGATTTCGGCCGGCGACGTGGAGCTGGCCAGCCTCGCAAATCGGCGAAAACGCCTGATTTTACGCGAGTTTCCCACAGATGATGTGGACAAGCCTGGGGATAAGTGCCCTGCGGTATTGACACTTGAGGGGCGCGACTACTGACAGATGAGGGGCGCGATCCTTGACACTTGAGGGGCAGAGTGCTGACAGATGAGGGGCGCACCTATTGACATTTGAGGGGCTGTCCACAGGCAGAAAATCCAGCATTTGCAAGGGTTTCCGCCCGTTTTTCGGCCACCGCTAACCTGTCTTTTAACCTGCTTTTAAACCAATATTTATAAACCTTGTTTTTAACCAGGGCTGCGCCCTGTGCGCGTGACCGCGCACGCCGAAGGGGGGTGCCCCCCCTTCTCGAACCCTCCCGGTCGAGTGAGCGAGGAAGCACCAGGGAACAGCACTTATATATTCTGCTTACACACGATGCCTGAAAAAACTTCCCTTGGGGTTATCCACTTATCCACGGGGATATTTTTATAATTATTTTTTTTATAGTTTTTAGATCTTCTTTTTTAGAGCGCCTTGTAGGCCTTTATCCATGCTGGTTCTAGAGAAGGTGTTGTGACAAATTGCCCTTTCAGTGTGACAAATCACCCTCAAATGACAGTCCTGTCTGTGACAAATTGCCCTTAACCCTGTGACAAATTGCCCTCAGAAGAAGCTGTTTTTTCACAAAGTTATCCCTGCTTATTGACTCTTTTTTATTTAGTGTGACAATCTAAAAACTTGTCACACTTCACATGGATCTGTCATGGCGGAAACAGCGGTTATCAATCACAAGAAACGTAAAAATAGCCCGCGAATCGTCCAGTCAAACGACCTCACTGAGGCGGCATATAGTCTCTCCCGGGATCAAAAACGTATGCTGTATCTGTTCGTTGACCAGATCAGAAAATCTGATGGCACCCTACAGGAACATGACGGTATCTGCGAGATCCATGTTGCTAAATATGCTGAAATATTCGGATTGACCTCTGCGGAAGCCAGTAAGGATATACGGCAGGCATTGAAGAGTTTCGCGGGGAAGGAAGTGGTTTTTTATCGCCCTGAAGAGGATGCCGGCGATGAAAAAGGCTATGAATCTTTTCCTTGGTTTATCAAACGTGCGCACAGTCCATCCAGAGGGCTTTACAGTGTACATATCAACCCATATCTCATTCCCTTCTTTATCGGGTTACAGAACCGGTTTACGCAGTTTCGGCTTAGTGAAACAAAAGAAATCACCAATCCGTATGCCATGCGTTTATACGAATCCCTGTGTCAGTATCGTAAGCCGGATGGCTCAGGCATCGTCTCTCTGAAAATCGACTGGATCATAGAGCGTTACCAGCTGCCTCAAAGTTACCAGCGTATGCCTGACTTCCGCCGCCGCTTCCTGCAGGTCTGTGTTAATGAGATCAACAGCAGAACTCCAATGCGCCTCTCATACATTGAGAAAAAGAAAGGCCGCCAGACGACTCATATCGTATTTTCCTTCCGCGATATCACTTCCATGACGACAGGATAGTCTGAGGGTTATCTGTCACAGATTTGAGGGTGGTTCGTCACATTTGTTCTGACCTACTGAGGGTAATTTGTCACAGTTTTGCTGTTTCCTTCAGCCTGCATGGATTTTCTCATACTTTTTGAACTGTAATTTTTAAGGAAGCCAAATTTGAGGGCAGTTTGTCACAGTTGATTTCCTTCTCTTTCCCTTCGTCATGTGACTTGATATCGGGGGTTAGTTCGTCATCATTGATGAGGGTTGATTATCACAGTTTATTACTCTGAATTGGCTATCCGCGTGTGTACCTCTACCTGGAGTTTTTCCCACGGTGGATATTTCTTCTTGCGCTGAGCGTAAGAGCTATCTGACAGAACAGTTCTTCTTTGCTTCCTCGCCAGTTCGCTCGCTATGCTCGGTTACACGGCTGCGGCGAGCGCTAGTGATAATAAGTGACTGAGGTATGTGCTCTTCTTATCTCCTTTTGTAGTGTTGCTCTTATTTTAAACAACTTTGCGGTTTTTTGATGACTTTGCGATTTTGTTGTTGCTTTGCAGTAAATTGCAAGATTTAATAAAAAAACGCAAAGCAATGATTAAAGGATGTTCAGAATGAAACTCATGGAAACACTTAACCAGTGCATAAACGCTGGTCATGAAATGACGAAGGCTATCGCCATTGCACAGTTTAATGATGACAGCCCGGAAGCGAGGAAAATAACCCGGCGCTGGAGAATAGGTGAAGCAGCGGATTTAGTTGGGGTTTCTTCTCAGGCTATCAGAGATGCCGAGAAAGCAGGGCGACTACCGCACCCGGATATGGAAATTCGAGGACGGGTTGAGCAACGTGTTGGTTATACAATTGAACAAATTAATCATATGCGTGATGTGTTTGGTACGCGATTGCGACGTGCTGAAGACGTATTTCCACCGGTGATCGGGGTTGCTGCCCATAAAGGAGGCGTTTACAAAACCTCAGTTTCTGTTCATCTTGCTCAGGATCTGGCTCTGAAGGGGCTACGTGTTTTGCTCGTGGAAGGTAACGACCCCCAGGGAACAGCCTCAATGTATCACGGATGGGTACCAGATCTTCATATTCATGCAGAAGACACTCTCCTGCCTTTCTATCTTGGGGAAAAGGACGATGTCACTTATGCAATAAAGCCCACTTGCTGGCCGGGGCTTGACATTATTCCTTCCTGTCTGGCTCTGCACCGTATTGAAACTGAGTTAATGGGCAAATTTGATGAAGGTAAACTGCCCACCGATCCACACCTGATGCTCCGACTGGCCATTGAAACTGTTGCTCATGACTATGATGTCATAGTTATTGACAGCGCGCCTAACCTGGGTATCGGCACGATTAATGTCGTATGTGCTGGGGAAAG